>VFQO010000051.1_pt1 | contig 156913 bp, 149 predicted proteins | sample 3512331 | NCBI WGS metagenome assembly VFQO01 (sample SAMN10412371, study PRJNA504923) | tailings metagenome | isolation source: Replicate 3 from Balatoc abandoned mine | place: Philippines: Itogon, Benguet | collected 2017-08-28 | reverse complement strand
ATCCCAAACCAATGATACAAAGCTGGGAGAGAGAAAATACCTCGGCCGATATGCGTAAAAGTGATTGGGAGTTATGCGGAGGCAATCAAAAAGGAAACTTCAGTCCCATAGGGGAGGACCTGATCGCCGAGAAAAGACCTGAAGAACGAGATTTTGTTAAAGCACATCGCCGCTTATATTTAAATCTAGAGCGCTGCATGCTGCGAAAAGGATATCGCTATATTGGCGTATGCCGGGACAATGAAATTTCCCGCACCTCCCCGGCGTGCGGAGCACCCTAAGCACAAAGAAACACGCAGAAACGCAAGGAGACTCACTCACTTGGCGTACTTACTGAGACTGAGACGCCGTTGGAGCAACTAGGCAGATGACCTGAGTGCGTGTCCCTTTGTTTGTGGCGTCGCCGCTCCGAGAAACGCCCTCCTTGAGGGGAGACGATGGCGGATATACAATGACCTATGTATATCCAAGCCAAGGATGGAGACCGCCATGCAAGTATCCAAATGGGGAAACAGTCTTGCCGTCCGCCTGCCTGCTGCGGTGGTCGAGGCGATGGACCTGAAAGAAGGCGACGACATCGAGATCCAGGTGGCGGGCCCGCGCTCCTTCGCCATCTCCCGCAAACCGGAGGCGCGCGAACTGCTGGCCAAGCTTCGGAAATTTCGCGGACGCCTGCCCGAAGGTTTTCGCTTCGACCGGCTCGAGGCCAATGAAAACCGTTGAGCGATTTTTCGACACAAACCTCCTGTTGTACCTGTACTCGTCAGATTCAGCCAAAGCTGATCAGGTCGAAGTCTTGCTGTCTGAAGGCGGAACGGTGAGTGTGCAGGTACTGAACGAGTTTGCCTCAGTCGCCATTCGCAAACTTCAGATGTCTTTTGACGAAGTTTGCGAAACCTTGTCGGCCATTACAGAAGTGTGCTCGGTGATACCGCTGACACTGGAAACCCATAGTGCCGGTCTCCGGATCGCCGAGCGGTTCCGCTTCTCGGTCTATGATTCGCTGATCGTTGCCGCTGCACTGCAAGCCGGTTGCAAAACCCTGCTGACGGAAGACTTGCAGCATGGGCAAAGCATCGACCAGCGCCTGGTCATCCGCAATCCCTTCCGCGCTTAGTGCCTCTCAGACGTGGCACCCGGCCTCGCTGGTACTCGCCTGCCGTGACCCAAAGTACACCCCGCCGCCGCTGACATAGCTCGGCAACGCCACCAGCCCGTCACCAACGCAGGGGCCATCAACGCAGCGCCCGTCGTCGAAATTGAAGAACGCGGTGTGATGCGCGCACATGATCAGTCCGTCGAGCGTGACGAAGGTCTGCGGTTCGTAATTCAGCGGCAGCGAGAAATGCGGGCAGTAGTTCACATAGGACCAGACCCGCTCGCCGCGGCGCAGCAGCAGCACCCTGAAATTTTCCCTGCCGTCGCCGAACGCGACCTCGTGCCCGCCCTCATCCGGAATGTCGGCAATGTCGCACAGCTTCGTGCCGTCGGCCGGACAGTCCGGGTGTTGTTGCCAATTCAATTCAAAGTCTCCGTCACGATCGTCGATGCAGGCGCGCCCAGCGTCCATTCCCATGGCCGTATCTCGACCGACTTGAACACGCCTGCCTGCGCATACGGATCGTCGCTGACGAAGTCCGACACCGCGGCGATGTCATCGGCCTCGACGATCAGCAGCGTGCCATTCATCGCCTTGCCCTGCGTGGTCAGCGTCGGCCCGGCCACATGCACTTTCACGCGATGATTGCACGGATTGCTGAGATAGGCGCGATGGATCGGATGGATCTCGCTGCGCCTTTCCGCCGCTTCAGGCGCATCCGTGGCCAGCACGACGAAGAACATGGATCGCTCCTCAGGCGGCCGGTTCGAGCACGAAGTCGTAGGCGACCCGCCATTCGTCGCCGTCCCGCGCGTAATCGACGACCAGCGAGTTCTTCACGCCGAATACCGCATCCGATTCGAGATACGGGTCGCCCTCGGTGAAGAGCTGCGTGACCACCGGCTTGAATCCCGGCGCGGACACGATGAAGTGGATATGCGCAGGGCGGTACGGATGGCGCCCCAGCTTGTCGAGCAGCTGCCCGACCGGGCCGTCAGTCGGTATCGAATACGACACCGGCTTCAGCGTGCGGAAGCTATAGCTGCCGTCGGCGGCGGTCTGCACCTTGCCGCACAGGTGGAACTCGTCGGCCGCGCTGTCCTGCATGTGGTAGAGGCCGTTCGGCGCGGTTTGCCAGATGTCGAGCACCGCGTTCGCGAGCGGCTTGCCGTCCACGCCGGTCACCTTGCCGCTGACGACCACGCCCGGCCCTTCTCCCGGCGCGAGGTCAGCGCCGCTGTGCTGCTCCGGTGCGCCTTCCGCATAGAACGGCCCCAGTACGCTGGACTCGGTCGCGCCCGCCGGCTTGCGGTTATTGATCGCGTCCATCAGCATCGACACGCCCAGCGTGTCGGACAGCAGGATGTATTCCTGCCGCACGTCGTCGCATTTCTGGCCGGTCGCGGTCAGGAACTGTATGCCGGCCATCCATTCGTCCGGCGTCGGCTCGATCTCGCGAACGAAGGCATGCAGGTGCTTGATCATCGCGGTCATCACCTGCTTCAGGCGCGGGTCCTGGCATTCCTGCAGGCGCGCGAGCACGGCATCGGTCAGGTTGTGTTCGGTCAGGTTGCGCATGTCAGTCTTTCACTTTCAGGAAACGATGGGTCGGGAACAGCGACCAGCCGAAGCGCCGGTGCAGCGCACCCCAGAGGCCGTCGCGAAAGAAGATGGTGACGACGATGGCGATCAGGCCGAGGCCGACCAGGTACCAGCTGCCATAGTCGCTGAAGAATTTGTTCAGCATCCAGAACAGCAGCGCGCCGACGATCGGGCCTTCAATGCGGCCGATGCCGCCGATGACGACCATGAAGATCGCGAACGCGCTCCAGTTCACCGAGAACGCGGCATCCGGCGAAATGCGCAGGTTGCTGACGAAGTACAGCGCGCCCGCCAGTCCGGCGCCGCCGGCGGCGATCAGGTAGACCGCCAGCTTCATGCGGCGCACGTCGATGCCTTGCGACGATGCCGCCACTTCGTTGTCGCGGATCGCCAGCAGCGCGAGGCCACGCTTGGAGCGCAGGAAGAAATACACGCCGAAGGTCACCAGCAGCACGCAGGCGAGCGCTATCCAGTAAGTGGTCGACTCGCGCACCGCCTTCTCGATCTCGCGCAGCGCGATCAGCGACGTGCCGGAGCCGCCGCCGACCCAGTGCAGGTTCGCGAACGACAGCCGGAACACCTCGGCGATCACCCAGGTACCGATCGCGAAATAGCCGCCCTGCAGCCGGAACGCGATGAAGGACACCGGATACGCGATGGCCGCGGAAGCCAGGGCGGCGATCGGTATCGCGACGAAAGGATTCATGCCGGCCTCGTTGCCGAGGATGAGCATCACGTAGCCGCCAAAACCGAGGAAAGCCTGCTGCCCGATGCTGACCATGCCGCCATAGCCGGCCAGCAGGTTCCACATCATCGCGTAGACGAAATAGCAGCTGATCTCGACCACTTCGCGCATCCAGCTCGACTCGCCCCAGAACGGAATCGATATCGCATACAGCATCACTACCGCCGTCACGACAGGAAGCACTGTCGAGAAGCGGTTGCTGCGAATGACTTCGAAAGCAGCGCCGCCCGCAGCCGATGAGAGCCGCTGGATTCCGGCCTGCGCCGGAATGACGGTGTGATGGCCGCCGGCGCTTGCATCGTCATCCCGGCGCAGGCCGGGATCCCCTGTATTTTTCATGATGTGCCCAGTCATTGGATCATCGGGTCTTCGGGAACAAGCCCTGCGGACGCACCAGCAGCACGAACAGGAAGGTCAGGTGACCGAACCAGATGCCCCAGCCCGGATCGAAACGGAAGCCGACCTGTTGCGCAACACCGAGCAGCAGCGCGCCCAGCAGCGTGCCCCAGAACGAGCCCATGCCGCCGATGATCACCGCCTCGAACGCGAACAGCAGCAGCAGCGGGCCATCGGCCGGCGACACCGTGGTGCGCATCGCCTGCAGCGCGCCGGCGATCGCGATCAGCACGAAGGCCAGTCCGGTCGCCTGCGCATAGACGATCGCGGGACGGATGCCCATCAGCTGCGCCGCCTCGCGGTCGTCCGACACGGCGCGGAAAGAACGGCCGAGCGGCGTGAACGAGAACAGCGCCTGCAGCGCGATGGTCGCGGCCAGCGCGACGCCAAAAGTCAGCAGCGGCAGCGTGCCGACGGTGGCGGAACCGAGCGACACACTGTCCAGCGCAATCGCGCCGGCTTCCAGCGAGCGCGGATCGGCCGAATACACTTCGAGCAGCAGGTTCTGGATGATGATCGCCAGCCCGAAGGTCACGACCAGCGACGGCAGCGGATCGCGGCCCAGCGTGCCGTTCAGCACGAAGCGCTGCAGCAGGTAACCGAACACGAAGGCAGCGGGCGCGATCAGCAGCACCGTCAGTCCCGGCGACAGGCCGGTCGCTGCCGCGAGGCTGATGGCGGAGAAGCCGCCAAGGATGATGAAGTCGCCCTGCGCGGTATTCGTCAGCCGCATCACGCCGAACATCAGCGACTGGCCGAGCGCGAACAGGGCATACAGTCCGCCGAGCAGCAGTCCCTGCAGAAGAATGTCGGTCATGCGTCAGACTCCGAAATAGGCTTGGCTGATCTGCTCGCGCGTCAGCTCGCCGGACTGGCCGGCCAGCGAGACGCGGCCTTCCTGCAGGCAGACCACGCGCGACGACACCTGCATCGCGAGCTGCACGTCCTGCTCGACGATCAGCAGCGCCATGCCGTCCTGCTGCAGCGCCGGCAGCGACGCATAGATCTCGCGGATCACCACCGGCGCGAGGCCGAGCGAGATCTCGTCACACAGCAGCAGGCGCGGGTTGCTCATCAATGCGCGGCCGATCGCGACCATCTGCTGCTGTCCGCCGGACAGCGAGGTCGACGGCTGGCGGCGCTTTTCCTTCAGGATCGGGAACAGGCCGAACACGCGCTCGAGGTTCCATGCTCCCGCGCGGCGCGACAGTGCGCCCATCAGCAGGTTTTCCTCGACCGAGAGCGACGGAAACAGGCGCCGGCCTTCCGGCACCATCGCGATGCCCAGCTTCACGATGTCGGCCGCGTCCATGCGGTCGATGCGCTGGCCGTCGAAGCGGATCTCGCCGCCCCTGGCCGGCAGCAGGCCGGTCACGGTTTTCAAAAAAGTGGATTTTCCTGCGCCGTTCGAACCGATCAGCGCGACCACTTCGCCGGGCCGGATGTCGATGTCGATGCCGAACAGTGCCTGCGCGTCGCCATACGACGCGGTCACGGAGCTTGCCTGCAGCAGCATCTCAGCTCTCCAGCCCCATGTAGACACGGCGCACTTCGGGATCCTGCATCACCTGCTGCGGATCGCCGGAGCACAGCGTCTTGCCGAAATTGATCACATGCAGGCGGTCCGCGATCGACAGCAGCGCATGCACGACATGCTCGATCCAGATCATCGTCACGCCTTCCTGCTTGATGCGCTTCAGCTCGCCGACCAGCTCCTGCGCCTCATGTTCGGTGAGGCCGCCGGCGATTTCGTCCAGCAGCAGCAGCTTCGGCCGCGTCGCCAGCGCACGCGCCAGCTCGAGCCGCTTGCGGTTGAGCAGCGTGAGGCCGCCGGCCGCATGGTTCGCATGGCGCGTCAGGCCGGTCTTCTGCAGCACGTCCCAAGCGATGTCCCACGCTTCCTTCTCGCTGACCTGCGCGCCGAAACAGGCGGCGGTCACGAGATTCTCGAACACGCTCATGTGGCCGAACGGCTGCGGCACCTGATACGAGCGGCCGATGCCGATCCGGCAGCGTTCGAAAGGAGCGAGCGCGTTGATGCGCTCGCCGTTGTATTCGACCTCCCCGGCATCGGTCTTGACGTCGCCGGAGATCAGATTGAACAAGGTGGTCTTCCCGGCCCCGTTGGGGCCGAGAATCCCGAGCACCTCACCCTCGGCCACCGACAAGGACACGTTGTCGGTGACCTTCAGAGCGCCGTACGACTTGCTGACATTCCTGAGGGCGAGCATGGCCATGTTGCTTCCTGCTGCTTACGGGTTCATCAGGCGCATCTTGCCGCCGGTCGGGATGCCAGGCGCGGCCTGGTTGTTCACGATCGTCAGCTCATACTTGAACTTGCCGCCCTTGTTCCACTGGCCGAGCACCAGCGGCGTCTTGCTGACATTCTTGAACGGGCCCTGGCCGCCCCACTTCACGTCGCCGACCACGGTCTTCAGCTGCGTCGCCGCGACCGCATCGCGCAGGTCGCCGGCCTTGGCCGATTTGGCGCGCTTGAGCGAATCGGCAGCGACTTCGAACAGCGCGTGCGCAAAGCCGATCGGCTGCGTCCACTGCTTCTTCGTCGACGCCTCGTACGCGGCCGCCAGGTCCTTCGCCGACTGTTTCGTCAGGCTCGACGTGAACGGATGCGAAGGCGTCCACCAGACTTCGGTGGTCAGGCCGTCGCCGAGGTCGCCGAGCGCCTCGATCGCGCCGGGGAACAGCAGCGCCTTGCCGAGCGTGATGACCTTCGGCTTGAAGCCCTGCTGGCGCGCCTGCGTGAGGAAGGTCTTCGCGTCCGGCGGGATCACGACGCCAGTCACGATCTCGACGTTGTCCTTCTTGAAGGCCGCGATCTGCGCGGAGAAATCCTGCGTGCCGTTCTGGAAGCGGCCCGGATCGGTCAGCGTGTAGCCCTGCGCGGACAGCGGCTTCGGAAAACCGATCTCCTTGTCGCCCCAGGCATTGCCGTCGCCGTCGTTCGGGAACAGGCCACCGACTTTCTTGTTCGTCTTCACGCTGTTCCAGCCGTTCGTGAAGTTCGCGATCACGTCCTCGAGGCCCCAGAACACGTGATAAGTCCACTTGAAGCCCTTGGCCGGGTCGCCCTTGCGGCCGAAGAACCACGGCTGCCACGGCACCACCGACGACACGCACGGCAGTTCGTTCAGTTCGCAGGCATCCGACACCGGGTTCGCGGTCTCCGGCGTGCCGGCGGTCAGGATCATCGCGACCTTGTCCTTCAGGATCAGGTCATTCGCGACTTCGCCCGCACGGTTCGGGTTGGACTGGCTGTCCTTCAGCACGATCTCGACCGCATACTTCTTGCCGGCCACCGTCACGCCGTCCTTGAACGCGCCCTTCATTTGCTCGATGACCCATTTGTCGGCTTCGCCGAACGGCGCCAGCGGGCCCGTCTGCGGTGAAACGTAGCCGACCTTGATCGTGTCCGCGGCGAATGCGATGCCCGACACGCCGACCAGCGCCGCTGCTGCTGCGCCCTGGATGAAAACTCGCCTGTTGAATCCCATGTTGTCGTCTCCTTTCAGTTTTTTTTGACTGCGGGTGTTTGCTGCGGGGGCTGCTCTCTTCTGCTCGAAACTCGGGTCATCGGGACGGCGGCGCGCCCTCCCACGCGCGCTGCAACAGCGCGCGCAACGCACCTTCGGCTTCCGCATTCACGGGTCGCGGATTCCAGTACGGGTTCTGCACCGCGATCTGCGCGACGCGGCCGATGTCCGCTTCCTTCATGCCGATGTCGCGCAAGGCGACCGGCGCGCCGTTGTCCTTCGCGAGCCGGTACAGGCGGGTTGCCGCGTCATCGCCTTGCAGTGCACGCGCGATGCGGCGCATCGCTTCCGGTGCCGCGCTCGCGTTGAACGCGATCGCATGCGGCAGCACGACGGTGTGGACTTCTGCATGCGGCAGGTTCAGCGTGCCGCCCAGTGTATGGCACAGCTTGTGATGCAGCGCCATGCCGACATTGCCGAGCACCGTACCGCACAGCCATGCGCCGTACAGCGCATCGCTGCGCGCCGCGATATCCGCCGGGTTCGCATGCACCCTCGGGATTGCGGCGGCCAGCGCGCGTATGCCCTCCTCGGCCATCAGGTCCATCACCGGATTGCTGTCCTGCGCATACAGCCCCTCGGCCGCATGCGCGATCGCATTCATGCCGGAGGTCACCGACAGGCTTGCGGGCAGCGAGACCGTCAGCTCCGGATCGTAGATCACGGTGCGCGGCAACACGCGCGCATCACGGCCGGTCTTCTTCAGCCCGTTCTCGGTCAGGCCCCAGATCGGCGTCATCTCGCTGCCGGCGTAGGTGGTCGGTATCGCCAGGATCGGCAGGCTCGACTGCAGGGCGATCGCCTTGCCCAGACCGGTGGTCGAACCGCCACCGACGGCGAGCGCGCAATCGGCATTCACACGCTTCGCTTCGTCGACCGCCGCCACCGCCGTCTCGACCGGCACATGCATGACGGCCTTCGGGTAGATGCCGGCCGCACGGCTGCCGAGACGTTTGGCGATCGCCTCGGCCAGCGGCTGCTGCTCCGGCGTGCACAGCACCAGCGCGCGGTTCGCGCCCAGCAATTGCACTTCGCGCTCGAGATGCTCGAGCGATCCTGCGCCGAACACGACGCGGGAAGGCTGGCCGTTGTAGACAAAGGAACGCACCGATGCTCCTCAGCGCTTGAAGTGCGGCGGGATCTGCGCGTCGACATTTACCCAGACCGACTTCGCCTCGGTGTAGTCGTGCATCGCCTCGAATCCCATCTCGCGGCCGTAGCCGGACTGGCCGACGCCGCCGAATGGCGAACCGGGATTCACGCGCTTGTAGCTGTTGATCCAGACCATGCCGGCACGGATCTCGCGCGCCATCTTGTGCGCACGCGACAGGTCACGCGTCCACAGGCCACTGCCGAGTCCGTATTCGGTCGAATTCGCGATCCGCAGTGCATCGGCATCGTCCTTGAACGTGGTGACGGTAACGAAGGGACCGAACACTTCTTCCTGCGATACGCGGTCGCTCGGCTTCGCGCGCACGATGGTCGGCTCCACATAGCAACCCTTTGCGAGATCGGGATTCGATGGTGCCTTGCCGCCGGCGAGGATCTCGCCGCCCTGCTCTTTCGCGACCTCGACATAGGACAGCACGCGGTCGCGATGCACTGTCGAGGTCAGCGGGCCCATTTCGGTGTCGGGATCGAGCGGATTGCCAAGGCGGATGGACTTCGCGAGCGTGGTGAAGCGCTCGACGAATTCGTCGGCCACTTTCTCATGGATGATCAGGCGCGACCCCGCGATGCAGGCCTGCCCCTGGTTGTGGAAGATCGCCCAGGCGGAGCCATTGACGGCCGCCACGAGGTTAGCATCCTCGAAAACGATGTTCGCGCCCTTGCCGCCGAGCTCGAGCTGCACGCGCTTCAGGTTGCCCTTCGACGCAGCGACAATGCTGCGGCCGATGTTGGTCGAGCCAGTGAACGAGATCTTGCCCACGCGCGGGTGCTCGGCCAGGTGCTGGCCCGCCGTCGCGCCATAGCCGACGACGATATTCACCACGCCTTCCGGGAAGCCGATCTCGGCCATCATCTCGGCGATGCGCAGCGTCGACAGCGGCGTGATCTCGGAAGGCTTCATCACCACCGTGTTGCCGGCCGCGAGCGCGGGGCCGAGCTTCCAGCTGGTGAACATCAGCGGAAAATTCCACGGCACGATCTGCCCGACCACGCCGATCGGCACGCGCGACACATAGTTCAGGAAGCCGGCCTCGACCGGCACCAGGCTGCCCTGGAACTTGTCGGCCATGCCGCCGAAATAGCGGTAGCAGGCGGCGGTGCGCAGCACATCGATGTTCTTTGCATCGCGGATCGGATGGCCGGTGTCGATCGCTTCCAGCTTTGCGAGCGCGTCGGCCTCAGCTTCGATGCGGTCGGCCAGCTTCAGCAGCAGCTTGCCGCGCTCGGCGGCCGGCATGCCGCTCCACAGCGGGAATGCACGCTCGGCCGCATCTACGGCGGCATCGACGTCGGCAGCCTTCGCCTCGGCGACGCGCGTGATCAGCGAGTTGTCGTGCGGGTTCAGCACGTCGATGGTCGCGCCATCTTTCGCATCGACGAACTGGCCGCCGATGAACAGCTTGTTTTGTATCGAGCTCATGAACACCTGCTTTCAACCGTTAGGGTGAGTGCCTCCCTTGAAGGCGCACAGGCGCCCGCTCGGGAACAAAAAATCCAGGTTGACTTGTTATCTGCCCGAGAAGCGTAGCGAGCGGTCCGAGTTCGTTTCGAGAAGCGCAGTCGTACGTCAGGTACGACGAGCATCGCAGGGACGAAATCGGGTCGCGCAGTAGCTTATCGGGCAGATAATCAGAAATCGACCGGGTATGGCGGCAGCTGCTTGGACTCGTACATCTTCACGATTTCGGGATTCGCGTTTTCCCAGACCAGCAGCATCGAGCGCTTCTTCGAGAAGCCCTGGTGCGCGATGTCGGCCGGCATCGCCGCCACATCGCCGGCCTTCATCAGCACGCGTGCGCGCGGACGGCCGGTGTCCTTGTCGGTGATGTTCCACATGATCTCGTCGGACAGTTGAACGAACCATTCGACGCGGTCATTGCCGTGGATGATGGGCAGGATGTATTCCTCGGTCGTCGGGCAGAACAGGCTGTTCCTGCAGACCGAGGTCACCGACGGGTTCCAGGTCACGTCGGAGCGCGACAGGTAGGCGAACAGGTTGAACGCATGCAGCTCCTTCTCGAAGCCCGGCTCCGCATGGATCTCCGGTGCGTCCTGCGGCACGTCGGCGAATGCGCGGTTGATCGGATAGCCGTTGTCGTCGCCGCGCAGGGGCGAATCGCCCTCCAGCCCCGGCATGCGCTTGGTCGGCACGCGGTAGCGGTCGATCGCCTTCAGGTTGTTGCCGTGTTTCTCGCCGAAGGCGGCGTCGCCGGTCTCCATCGGCGCAGCGAACGGATCGAAACCTTCGTTGACCCAGTCGGCGAGGATTTCCTTGATCAGCTTCATCGCGACCGGGGTATCGAACACCTCGGTGTAGGACAGGCCGTTGTTATGGTAGTGCTCGTTCAGCCGGCCGCCGAAGAACTCGACCTTGCCGTACAGGTTGCGGGTGCCGAACACCGGGTCGAAGTTGACCACGCCGTAGAAGAAGCCCCAGGCAACGTCGCGCATCAGCGCGCGCAGGAAAGCGTCGGCGCTGATCGTGTGCGACTGGCGGCGGCCGCCCTGCACCGGCCAGGTGATGGTGACGAAATACTCGTCGCGCGCAAAGGTGAAGGCGCCGAGTTCGAAGGTCTTGTAGCCGGCGATCATGGCCGGGAATTTTTCAGCGGGTGCGTTCATGCGGGTCTCCTGAATTCCGTAAGGGATGGCCGTTCGGTCACTTGTAGCAAATCTCTGCCCATTTCTGGACCGTGAGGTCGCCGAGGATGGTCTGCTGGATCATGACCGACGGCTTCGCGCTCTCGAAGCGATAGGCAGCCCCTTTCGGCAGCAGCGCCTGATGGCCGCGCTTGAGGCGAATGCTGCCCATGCGCCTGCCCTGCGGCTCGCCGTTCACCTTCACCGTGCCGTCCTTGTTCGCCGGGGCGACCGCCTCCGGGTTGTCCAGCTTGACGAACTCGACCGTCACGTCGCCGTCCATCACGACGCAGAACTCGTCGTGCGAACAGGCCATCCAGTCGGACTTTCCCTCGGCGCGGATCGCTTCGATCAGGTATTCGAGGTTCTTCGCGACCGCAACCTTCTCGTAGGGCTTCGACTTGCCGGCGACCTCGAACACGTTGGAGAACACGTAGTGCTTCGGCTGGTCGTTGATGATCTCGATATGGCCCTTCTCGTAGTTGTCGAGCGAGCCGAACCGGGTGACGAATTCAGACATGGGGAAATCTCCTCAGTTTTACTTTTGATAACGAAGCGAATTTCAAGCTTCCAGAAGCGTCGGAGGAGAATGTAGCCCCCTTATAAAGGGAACAGAAGTCTTGTTATGCCGACCACAGTGTTCGGCAAATCCGAACAATCTGCAGTGCAGCACGAGGGATTATTTGGCCGATCCCGCTTTGGCGTTCATCGCCACGTCCCACGGCGGGGTTTCCGAGAAGCTCTGCGTGATGTGGTCGAGAAAGAGCCGCAGCTTGTACATGTTGCGCTGCGTTTTCGGATAGACGGCCGAGAACCAGAAATGGGACAGCTGGTAGGCGCCGAGCAGCGGCTCGAGCTGTCCGGCGGCAATCGCGTCGGCCGCGACGATGGTCGGTATGCAGACGACGCCGCCGCCGTCGATCGCGTAATCGCGCAGCATATGGACGCTGTTGGTGCGCAGCGCGGGCTTCAGGTCGAGGATCACCTGCCGGTCGATGCCGGTGAATACCCAGCGATCGCGCGACGGATAGCGCGAATACAGCCCGAGGCGGTGATCCTGCAGATCCTCGGGCTCGGCGACCGGCGCGTGCTCGCGCAGGTAGGCGGGCGATGCGCAGAAGATGCGGCGCACCGGGAACAGCCGGCGTTCTATCAGCTCCTCGGACGCGGGCGGAAATATCTGCAGCGCGCAGTCGAAGCCCTCCTTCACCGGATCGACGACGGCGTCGTTCACGGTCAGGTCGATCGAGATCCCAGGGTACAGGTTCTGGAACTGGCTCAGCAGGTGCGCCATGTGGCCGAGCACGAAGCCGGGCAAGGCATGGATGCGCAGCGTGCCGATCGGCGACACGCGCGATTCGCGCATCTGGTCGACAAGGCCATTGGCGCGCGCGATCAGGTCCGCGCATTCCTTGTGGAACAGCTCGCCGATCTCGGACAGCCGCACATGGCGGGTGGTGCGGTGGAACAGCGGCGCACCGACGAATTCCTCGAGCTGCTGGACGCGGCTGGTGATCACCGACTTCGACACGCCCAGCTGCCGCGCCACGTCCGCGAAACTGGATGCCTCGGCGACGCGCACGAACGCATCGATGCTCTGGAAAGTGTCCACCTTGTCTGCCTCGCTTGATTGTGCAGGCCGTGATGTCCCGGCCTTGCGGGAATCCTAGCAGATGCCCGACCGCCCCCGCCCGGCGAGATGCCCACGCCCAAAGAAAAAGGGAGCCGAAGCTCCCTGGTGCGGCGCAGGCGATGCCAAGCTCAGGTTTTCGGCAAGGTCACGCCATGCTGTCCCTGGTACTTGCCGCCGCGGTCCTTGTACGAGGTCTCGCAGACCTCGTCGCTCTCGAAGAACAGCACCTGCGCGCAGCCCTCGCCCGCATAAATCTTCGCGGGCAGTGGCGTGGTGTTCGAGAATTCCAGCGTCACATAGCCTTCCCACTCCGGCTCGAACGGCGTCACATTGACGATGATGCCGCAGCGCGCATAGGTCGACTTGCCGAGGCAGATCGTCAGCACATTCCGCGGTATGCGGAAGTATTCGATCGTGCGCGCCAGCGCGAACGAGTTCGGCGGGATGATGCAGACGTCGCTCTTCAGGTCGACGAATGAGTTCTCGTCGAAGTTCTTCGGATCGACGATGGTGCTGTTGATGTTGGTGAAGATCTTGAATTCGTCGGCGCAGCGGATATCGTAGCCATACGACGACGTGCCATACGAGACGATCTTCTGGCCCTTGGCCTCGCGCACCTGGCCCGGCTCGAACGGCTCGATCATGCCGTGCTGCTCGGCCATGCGGCGGATCCACTTGTCGGATTTAATGGTCATGTTGGCAAATTGCGGGCTGAATGGTGATGGGGCGGCATTCTACGCGAAGCGGCAGGACCGCAGCCCTCGCCGCCCCCGACGCAGGCGCCGCGGCTAGCGCTGCATCGACTCCCACACCTTGTGCAGCCGCTTCACGGAAACCGGCATCGGCGTACGCAGTTCCTGCGCAAACAGCGACACCCGCAACTCCTCCAGCATCCAGCGGTACTCGTCCATACGCGGATCGCCGCGGCTGCCGGCCTTCAGCGCGCGCTGCCACGGGGCGGCCGCCTGCTGCCAATCGGCCATCAGGCGCGTATCGCGTGCCGGGTCGCTGCGGAGCTTGTCGATGCGCACCTGCATCGCTTTCAGATAACGAGGAAAATGCGACAGCTGCGGGTGCTCGTTGTCGATCACGAAGCGCTTGTGCACGAGCGCCTGCAGTTGCGCGCTCATGTCGGCAAACGCCGCGGCATGCGATTTTACCGACTGCAGCTTCTTCGGCAGCGCGTGGTATTCGGCGAGGATCTGCCCGACCAGCCGCGCAATCTCGTTGACCAGCAGGTTCAGCCGCGCCTTGCCCTCGTCGCGGCGGCGGTTGAACTCGCCCTGGTTCACCGGCAACGGCAGCTGCAGGCAGGCGCGCGCGAGTCCGGCCTGGATGATCTGGTCGCGCAGCTCTTCCTGCGTGCCGAGCGACATGAACTGCATGCCCATCTGCTGCAGGCCGGGTACGTTCTTTTCGAGGTACTTGAGCTGTTCCTTCAGCTGCAGCGCGAACAGCCGGCGCAGGCCCTTCAGATGAATGACCGCTGCCTCATTCGGGTCGTCGAACACTTCGACGTCGCAATGCGTTCCCTTGTCGACCAGTGCCGGGAAGCCGATCAGCTTCTGCTTGCCCTGCTGGATTTCCAGCAGTTCGGGCAATTCGCCGAAGGACCAGGTGGTCAGGTTCTGATAGGCCGATGCGGTGGCCGTTTGCGCGCCGGCGCCTGCAGCGACCGGCTTCTGCGCTGCCACACCGGCCGGCGCTGCGGCGGCCTCGGCCACCGGCACCACCTGCTCTGCAATCTTCTGGAACTGCTCGCGCGCCTGCGCGCCGAACTCGGCCTGCAGCGCAGCGAGGTTGCGTCCCATGTCGAGCTGGCGGCCGTGCTCGTCGATCACCTTGAAGTTCATGAAGTGATGCGCGGGCAGCGTCTCGAGCTTGAAGTCAGCCAGTTTCACCATCGTGCCGGTCTGCTCGCGCACGTCGGCGATCAGGGCGTCGAGCAAGGCGCCGAGGCCGAACTTCTTCGCCGCATGGATGCGGTCGCAGAAACCGGCCGCGTAGTCGGGCAGCGGCACGCAATGGCGGCGCAGCTTCTGCGGCAGCGATTTCAGCAGCAGGTGCACCTTTTCCTTCAGCATGCCGGGCACCAGCCATTCGCAGCGCGCGGCCGACACCTGGTTCAATGCATACAGCGGCACCGCCAGCGTGACGCCGTCTCGCACCGAGCCGGGCTCGAAGTGATAGGTCAGCGCCATCTCGACGCCGGCGTTGCGCATCAATTTCGGGAACAGCTCGGTGGTGATGCCGGCGGCCTCGTGCCGCATCAGGTCGTCGCGCGACAGGTGCAGCAGCTTCGGATGGTCGGCGCTGGCCTGCTTCAGCCAGCGCTCGAATGCGACGGCGGTGCAGACATCCTCGGGGATGAGGTTGTCGTAGAACGCGGCGATCAGCTCGTCATCGACCAGCACGTCCTGCCGGCGCGACTTGTGCTCGAGGTTCTCGATCTCGCGGATCAGTTTCTGGTTGTGCGCGAAGAACGGCGCGCGGGTGTCGAAGTCGCCATCGACCAGTGCGCTGCGGATGAAGATCTCTCGCGCCTCGGACGGATTGATCTTGCCGTAGTCGATGCGGCGCTGGCTGTAGACGACGAGGCCGTACAGTGTCGCGCGCTCATAGGCGGACACCTGCCCGCTTTTCTTTTCCCAGCGCGGGTCGCCATAGGATTTCTTCAGCAGGTGGCCGCCGACCTTCTCCAGCCATTCCGGCTGGATGTTCGCGATCGTGCGCGCAAACAGCCGCGAGGTGTCGACCAGCTCGCCGGCCACCACCCAGCGCCCGGCCTTCTTCGACAAGGTGGAGCCGGGCCACAGGTGGAACTTGATGCCGCGCGCACCGAGGTACTGCGGATCGTCGTCTGCCTTGTAGCCGACGTTGCCGAGCAGGCCCGTCAGCAGCGCGAGGTGCAGTTGTTCGTAGGTGGCCGGCAGTTCGTTCACGCGCCAGCCCTGCTCGCGCACCAGCGTGAACAGCTGCGAATGCACGTCGCGCCATTCGCGCAGCCGCAGCTGCGACACGAAGCGCTCGCGGCAATGGTCCTGCAGCTGGCGGTTCGATTTCTTGTGCTCGATCGCCTGCTCGAACCAGTTCCAGAGTTTCAGGTAACCGAGGAATTCGGATTTCTCGTCGGCGAACTGCTTGTGCGCCTGGTCGGCCGCGCCCTGCGCGTCCTGCGGCCTCTCGCGCGGGTCCTGCACCGACAGGGCGGAGGCAACGATCAGCATCTCGCGCAGGCAGTGATGGTCACGGCCGGCAAGGATCATGCGGCCCACGCGCGGATCGAGCGGCAGCTTTGCCAGCTCGCGACCAAGCGCAGTGAGTTCCTTTGCGTCGTCGACCGCGCCCAGTTCCTGCAGCAGCTGGTAGCCGTCGGCGATCGCGCGGCCGAGCGGGGGCTCGATGAACGGGAAATCCTCGACGTCGCCGAGCCGAAGCGATTTCATCCGCAGGATGACCGCCGCCAGCGACGAACGCAGGATTTCCGGATCGGTGAATTTCGGGCGCTGCAGGTAATCCTGCTCGTCGTACAGCCGGATGCAGACGCCGGCGGCGACGCGGCCGCAGCGGCCCGCGCGCTGGTTGGCGGCCGACTGCGCGACCGGCTCCACCTGCAGCTGCTCGACCTTGTTGCGGTAGCTGTAGCGCTTCACGCGCGCGGTGCCGGCGTCGACCACGTAGCGGATGCCTGGCACGGTCAGCGAGGTCTCGGCGACGTTGGTGGCCAGCACGATGCGGCGCGCATTGGTCGGCTTGAACACGCGCTCCTGCTCCTGCGCGGACAGGCGCGCAAACAGCGGCAGGATCTCGACATGCGGCGGATGGTGCTTGCGCAGCGCCTCGGCGGCGTCGCGGATCTCGCGCTCGCCGGGCAGGAAGACCAGCACGTCGCCGGGACCGAGCCGCGCGAGTTCGTCGACCGCGTCGACGATCGCATCCATCAGGTCGCGCTGTTCCCTGGCCTTCGCGCCGGCCGTGACTGCAGGCTTGGCGTCCTGCTCGACCGGGCGATAGCGGATCTCGACCGGATACAGCCGTCCGGACACCTCGATCACGGGAGCCGGCTTGCCGCCGCGCTCGAAGTGGCGGGCGAAACGGTCGGCGTCGATGGTTGCCGAGGTGATGATCAGCTTCAGGTCTGGCCGCTTCGGCAGCAGCTGCTTCAGGTAGCCGAGCAGGAAATCGATGTTCAGGCTGCGCTCGTGCGCCTCGTCGATGATCAGGGTGTCGTACTGCCTCAGCAGCGGGTCGCCCTGCGTCTCGGCGAGCAGGATGCCGTCGGTCATCAGCTTGACCCACGCGCCCTCGGACAAGGTGTCATTGAAGCGGACCTTGTAACCGACGTGCGTGCCGAGCGGCGTGCCGAGTTCCTGCGCAATGCGCTTGGCGGTCGACGACGCGGCAATGCGGCGCGGCTGCGTATGGCCGATCAGGCCTGCCTGGCCGCGGCCGATCGACAGGCAGATCTTCGGCAGCTGCGTGGTCTTGCCCGAGCCGGTCTCGCCGCTGACGATCACGACCTGGTTCGCCTGCAAGGCGGCGGCGATCCCGTCGCGCCGGCCGGAAACCGGAAGTTCCTCGGGGAAGCTGACGGGCGGAAGCGGGTGGCGGGCTGGGGCTTGCTGCGCGGGGCGCCCCGGCTGCGGGCGCGCCTTTTTCGGGGTCTGGGGTGCGGACATGTCGGGGCGAATTATAATGCCGGCCATGGAGAATCCTACCCAGTTCGTCGAGTGGCTGCGCTCGGTCGCACCCTACATCCACGCGTTCCGCGGCAAGACTTTCGTGATTGCCTTCCCCGGCGAGCTGGTGATGGCCGGCGCGCTGCCGGTGCTCGCACATGACCTGTCGCTGCTGCATGCGCTCGGCATCAAGGTGGTGATCGTGCACGGCTCGCGGCCGCAGGTGCAGGAGCAGCTGGCGCTGCGGCATGTGGAAACGCATTTCCATCACGGACTGCGGATCACCGATGCGGTCGCGCTCGAGTCGGCGAAGGAAGCGGCCGGCGAGATCCGGCTCGACATCGAGGCCGCCTTCAGCCAGGGCTTGCCGAACACGCCGATGGCCAACTCGGCCATCCGTGTCATTTCCGGCAACTTCGTGCTCGCGCGGCCGATGGGGATCATCGACGGCATCGACCTCGAGCACACAGGCGTCACGCGCAAGGTCGCGCATGAAACCATCAATCCCATCCTCGACGCCGGTGCGCTGGTGCTGCTGTCGCCGCTGGGTTTCTCGCCGACCGGTGAGGTGTTCAATCTGGCGATGGAGGACGTCGCACTTGCCGCCGCGGTCGCGCTGCGTGCCGACAAGCTGATCTTCATCACCGAGACGCCGATGATGACCGACGCTGGTGGCGCCGAAATTCGTGAAGTGTCCGCGCACCTCGCCCAGGCGATTCTCGAGTCAGGCTGCCTGCGCGCCGATGCCGCGTTCTATTTCGAGCATGCGACCAAGGCCTGCCTTGCGGGCGTGCCGCGCGCGCACATCGTGCCGTTCTCGACCGATGGCTCGGTGCTGCTGGAAATCTTCACGCACGATGGTGTCGGCACAATGGTGTCGGCGCAAAACCTCGAAAGCCTGCGCGAGGCGACAGTGGAAGACGTCGGCGGCATCCTGCAGCTGATCGAGCCGCTGGAGGCCGACGGCACGCTGGTCAAGCGCGGCCGCGAGCTGATCGAGCGGGAGATCGACTATTTTTCCGTCATCGAGCACGACGGCGTGATCTTCGGCTGCGCGGCGCTGTATCCGTTCCCGGCAGAGAAAATGGCCGAGATGGCCTGCCTGACCGTCAGCCCCGACTCGCAGGCACAGGGCGACGGCGAGCGGCTGCTGAAGCACATAGAAAACCGGGCACGCGCGGCCGGCTTCCGCAAGCTGTTCGTGCTCACGACCCGCGCGCAGCACTGGTTCCTGAAGCGCGGCTTCGTTCAAGCGACGGTCGACGACCTGCCGAAGGACCGGCAGAACATGTACAACTGGCAGCGCAAGTCGCTGGTATTGATCAAGACACTTTGACTGAACCCGTTATCTGGAGACTTACATGGCCCGCATGGTCCACTGCATCAAACTGAACAAGGAAGCCGAAGGACTGGATTTCCCGCCGTACCCGGGTGAGCTTGGCAAGAAAATCTGGGAGAACGTATCGAAGGAAGCCTGGGGCGCTTGGCTCAAGCACCAGACCATGCTGGTGAATGAAAACCGGCTGAACCTGGCAGATGTACGGGCTCGCAAGTATCTTGCGGCGCAGATGGAGAAGCATTTCTTTGGGGATGGCGCCGATCAGGCGGTAGGGTACGTGCCGCCGTCGGCCTGATCTCTGTTTTCCCCCGAGAAAAACCTGCCGCTGGCAGGTTTTTTTTCGTCGTCATTATTGTCTGCCTCGCGTTGCCACATAGTGCAGCGGGAAACTTGCAGCTTTCAGCACGCAAAACGATAGTGATTGCCCGTCCAGAAGATCGCAGGAGTTCTAGTCATGGGCCCGGTCGGCAACACACTCCAAAGGAATACGGCCGCTTATCTGGCCAATACGCCGCCACACGTCGGACAAGCAGGAAAGATTGCCACGCTTGTTCATACTAAATTGCCCAGCGGTGCAAACATAATTCAGCGCTCAAACGCCCAGGTCAGACAGCTGTCTCTTGCCGAGCATCGGGCGAAATCGGCAGTCAAAGACCAGGTACCCTCCCAACCCAACAATATTCACGCGCCTCAGGCTACATTCCGTCCGCGATCTTTAGTAGCTCCACAGAATTTGCCGTCACTGCCGTCGCCCCCCTCGAGTGCGAAAGCGGCAAACACTCCAACAACGCCACCGGTTACCAAAACTAATCTCTCCCCAATTGCCCAGCCCGTCGAGAACAGAGCGAAATTGTGCACCGCCTTCCTGAATGCACTGAAACCGGCAAATGTGACTAGGGAGAAGTGGGAGAAATTGGAAAACTATGTCGCGGAATACACTTCGAAGACTGTCAGCATACAAGGCCAACCGTTCGAGAATTTGCTGGGACATGTGATGAAAGAGGGCAAAGCCCGCCAGTTGATGGCCAGCTTCAGCGCGAACTCGAAGCTACCCTTAGAACAGCACCAGAAAATGCTTGTTCAGCGCGACGTCTGGAACATCGGTAATTTCGACCGGCCTACAAAGAACATTGCCATGCTCGGCAACGAGGCCAGCTATGCGAGCTTGATGGCGAAACAATCACCGGGGAAAGTGCCCGAATGCCTCCTTCCCGGGAATCAGCTGTCAGTCACCATGCGCACACCGATCCAGACAGATGCTGGCCACGTCGTCGATATCACTGTCGTCTCCTGTGTCGCCCCCGCACTGGATTCGCCGACGCAGCCCGAGTTCGGTGCGTACGTTAGCTTGAAGCAGGACAAGCGAGGGAAACCGGCGCAAGTACTGGATAAGAATGCTTACGCGAAATCCTTCGAATGCATCAGGCAACAGGTACTCAAGGCTGCTGCGGAGAACTCCCACATTCAAACCGTTGCCTTACCTGCCATCGGACTGGACGCTTTCATCGGTGCGCTCGAGCCGGCCGCAAAGCGCGATGCGATTGAGGTCGCCACAGATAGTCTGGCGAAGCTTGCCCGGGATTTGAGAGAGTCAGGCAAGACGGTGAGCTACATGGATGTGGCACCCGGCAACGACATCTGGACAAAAGTTAACGAGAAGCTGAAGGCAAGATCGCAAGAACCGCTTCCCTACGCAGGGAAAGTCCCCGGGGACTGGATCACCGAAGGCATGATGATTGTCAACGCCTGGGACCCGCACTCACTGGTGGGCAACAAGCTTGCCAAAGACAATTCGATCGACGGCTTCATCGGTCGTAACTCACTGGTGCACTTCATGCATGCGCTACACTGCATGGCCCATGCCGAAGGCGTGAAGTTCGACTTCGGCCAGGCAAGCAATTGACGGCTGATCAGAAACTGAGCGCCTTCACCCCCGCCGCCGTCCCCAGCAGGCACACCGCGGCCCCCTGCCGCGCAAACAACCCGACGCTGACCACGCCCGGTAGCTGGTTGACCTGCTGCTCGAGGGCCTTCGGGTCGCGGATCTGCAGGCCGGCCGCATCGAGGATATGGCAGCCGTTGTCAGTGACATAGGGCTGGCCGTCCTTCAGCCGCAGCACCGGGTTCGCACCCAGCGCCTTCAGCGCGCGCGCGACCGACTTGACCGCCATCGGAATGACTTCCACCGGCAGCGGAAACTTGCCGAGCATGTCGACGAGCTTCGACTCGTCGGCGATGCAGATGAATTTGTCGGCGACTGAAGCGACGATCTTTTCGCGCGTCAGCGCGCCGCCGCCGCCCTTGATCATCGCGCCGCTGTGGTCGATTTCGTCCGCGCCGTCGATGTAGACCGGCATGCGCTCGACGTCATTGAGGTCCAGTACCGGAATGCCATGCGACTTCAGCCGCGCGGCGGTCGCCTCGGAAGACGCTACCGCGCCGCGAATGCGGTCGCGAATCTTGCCGAGCTCATCGATGAAGAAATTAGCGGTCGAACCGGTGCCGACACCGACGATCTCGCCCTCTACTACATAATCGACCGCCGCGCGCGCGACGGCCTGCTTGAGTTCGTCTTGGGTCATGGATGCCGCCTGAGAAAAGGCGACATTTTAGCCGAAGGCGAGTCCGCGCCGACCGGGTTCAGAGATCCACCTGGTTGGCGGTCAGGTACTGCGCCAGCGAAGCTTTGTCGTGCAGGTTCAGCTTGCGGTAAAGATGGGCGAGCTGGTTGCGCACCGTGTGGTGAGAGACGCCGAGCTCACGCGCGATCTGCTTGTGGCTCATGCCGGCCGCGAAACGCCGTGCGACCACGAATTCTCTCGGGGTCAATACCTCCATCGCGTGCAAGGGCCGGATCCGGCACAGGTTGCCGCCGCTCTGCCTGACCATCGAGATCTCAATCTGCGTGCCGCGATACACCTTGCCTTCGCTCAGCAGCAGCAGCACCTGCTCGGGAATGAAATCCGGCGCGATCTCGGGCCATTCGCGCTCGAGCAATTCAAAGAAGCGCTGGTCGGCAATCTCGATCTGGCCATCCTCCGCGATCAGCCCGGACGCGCTGGTCTGGTCTCGTTTGGGTGTGATGCTGCCCAGCCGCTCCAGCGTACGGGCGCGGTTGATCGCCAACGCGCGCGACAGGTGAATCCACAGCCCGTGCAGGCAGGCCGCGTCGGTCTCCGCGAAGCGTACGTCATGCTGCCGGTAGAGCACGATCCAGCGCGCAGGACGCACTTTGGCGGGATCGTCGCCATGGACCATCAGATGGCACAGGCCAAGTTCTTCGGCGAGCGTGCGCACGCCTGCGGCTGGCCGGCCGCGCCCCTTGCCGGCGTCACGGCTCTTGCGATACAGCTCACGCACGCCGCCGCGCGCCGGCGAGAGCGGCGCATTGCGGATGCCGTGTGCCACCGGGTCGTGACAAGAGGGCTCGCGCGTCAGCAGCGACTCCGGCACCGTCGCCACCGGTGAGCCGCCGTCGGTTTCCAGGACGGTGACCGACTGCAACTGGGCCTTCTCGCCGGTGCCGAAAATCGCGCCGTCGAACCGTATCCACATCTGCATCAGGCCGATTGCGCGCGATACGAATTGATCGGGGGAAGCGTACTCGGCCAATGCATACAGGTCCCTCACGGTGCTTGAAAAAGCCTGCATCGTCTCCTCCGTGCCCGCGTTGCGGGTGTCTCGAATGGTGGTCGATTATCGAATTTTGTTTTTTGTAAACGTACCGAAGCTTTAACCTTTTGACAACAGTCAGCGGGGTCTTTTTCTTACGAAATTGTTGTTTTTTTACTTCTTTGCTATTGATCCCTCCAAGGAATTTATCTACGGCTGTTCGATATCAATGAGTCAAATTGTTAAATAGTGTGAAATTCATGTGCTCACACCCCAATCACTCTTCACAGGAGCCATCATGAACACGACTCGCCTGTCCCGCCTTTTCCTCGAGCTCACCCTGTTGTCGCTGCTATCCGGCCCGGCGCTGGCCCAGCAGTCCGGGCTGGTCAACGTCAATGTCAGCAACGTGGCCAACAACATCGCCAAGAACATCAATGTCGATGTCAGCCAGATACCGGTCACCGTACAGGCGCCAATCGGCATTGCCGCCAATGTGTGCGGCGTAAACGCTAACGTGCTCGCGCAGCAAGGCGCTGGCCTGGCGAGCTGCACTGCGACCACCACGTCCACCGCGCTGAACCAGATCGTGCTGCGACAGATCAAGGCGGCCGGTAATCGGTGATCTGTCGACGATTGGCGACCCGACTTGCTTGCGGCAGAACGACGGCGCGAGAGGCCGCAGCGGGTATCATGGCCATCGAGACAACAGCAATGCGCGGCCCGGCTCCGGTCGGGCCGCCGCACTTTGTTATGCAACCAGCCCATGAACTGACTGCCGGCACCCTGCCCGCGTCGCCTGCCTCGGCCGCACTGGCGGAACACGCGCTCGGCGCGCGGCAATGGCGGCTGACGGAATTGTTCAACGCCGATCCTGCACGTGCCGGACGCCTGTCGTTCGAAGCGGCCGGCCTGTTCCTTGACCTGTCCAAGCACCTGATACGCCCGGACACGCTGCAATTGCTGGCGGCGTTCGCGCGAACGCAGGGCGTCGAACTCCTGCGCGATGCCATGTTCCGTGGCGAGCGCATCAATCTCAGCGAGAACCGCGCGGTGCTGCACCCGGTGCTGCGCATGCCGCGCGGCACGCGCTTCGAATGGGAAGGCGAGGAACTGGTCGGCGAAGTGCAGCAGGTACTGGACCGGATGCAGGCATTTGCCGATCGCGTGCGCAGCGGCGACTGGACCGGACACTCTGGCCGGCGCATCACTGATGTGGTGAACATCGGCATCGGAGGCTCGGATCTCGGGCCGGCGATGGCCTGCAATGCGCTGCGTCCATTCGTCACGCCGGGCCTGCGCTTTCATTTCCTGTCGAATGTGGACGGCCATGCGACCGAGGCCGTGCTCGGCCCGCTGGATCCGCAGACGACGCTGTTCATCGTCTCGTCGAAGACCTTCACCACGCAGGAAACCCTGCTGAATGCGAAAGCCGCGCGCGCATGGTTCCTGCAGTCGGGCCAAGCGTCGGATCTGCATCGCCATTTCGTCGCCGTGTCGACCAATGCGCAGGCGGTCGCGGATTTCGGCATCGACCCGGCCAACATGTTTCCGTTCCGGGACTGGGTCGGCGGACGCTACTCGATCTGGTCGGCGATCGGGCTGTCATTGATGCTCGCAGTCGGCGCAGAGCATTTCCGCGCCTTCCTCGCAGGCGCGCATGCGATGGACGAGCATTTCCGGCAGGCGCCACTGGAGCGCAACCTGCCGGCGCTGCTGGGCATGATCGGCTTCTGGTACCGGCAGTTTTTCGGCGCCGGCACCCAGCTGGTGGCCCCCTACCATCAGGACCTCGGGCTGTTCCCTGCGTACCTGCAACAGCTGGAAATGGAAAGCAACGGCAAGCACGTTACCCGCGACGGCCGTCCGGTGCCAATGCCGACCGCCCCGGTGACCTGGGGCAGCGTGGGTACTAATGGCCAGCATGCCTATTTCCAATTGCTGCACCAGGGCACGGACCTGATACCGACAGATTTCATCGCCGCACTGAAACCGGCCCATCCTCACCGCGGGCAGCACCGCGCGTTGCTGGCCAACTGTTTTGCGCAAGCCGAGGCGCTGATGCATGGCATCGCCGATCCTGCGCTGCCGCCGCACCGTACCTTTCCGGGCAACCGGCCAAGCAGCATGCTGCTGCTCGAACAGCTGACACCCTCAACGCTGGGCGCGCTGATCGCGCTGTATGAACACAAGACGTTCGTTCAAGGGGTGCTGTGGAACATCAACAGCTTTGACCAGTGGGGCGTGGAACTGGGCAAGACGCTGGCCGGCAGCATCCTTGCCGAACTGGAAGGCGCGCCGCCCGCCGCGCCCCATGACAGTTCGACGGCCGCGCTGATTGCGCGTGCGCGCAGCGCGATGGGCTGATCCGGCAGGCGAGCGCCGGTACAATGGCAGGCTTTCCCTCTTTGCCAGGCAGTCGATCATGAACCAGCTCGAGCAATTGAAGCAGTACACCACCGTGGTCGCCGACACCGGCGACTTTCATGCGATGGAAGTCTTCAGGCCGCATGACGCGACCACCAACCCGTCCCTGATCCTGAAGGCGGTGCAGAAACCGGAATACCGGCCGCTGCTGGAGGACACCGTCAAAGCCCATCGCGGCGAGCCGGTCGGCGACATCATTGACCACCTGCTGGTGGCGTTCGGCCGCAAGATCCTGTCGATCATCCCGGGTCGGGTGTCGACCGAGACCGACGCGCGGCTGTCGTTCGATACCGGGGGCACGATCGCCAAGGCACGCCATTTGATTTCGCTGTACGAGTCCGCGGGCATCTCCCGCGCACGCGTGCTGATCAAGATCGCGTCCACCTGGGAAGGCATACGCGCGGCCGAGGTGCTGGAGAAAGAGGACATTCGCTGCAACATGACCCTGCTGTTCTCGCTGCCGCAGGCGATCGCCTGCGCCGAGGCCGGCGCGCAGCTGATCTCGCCGTTCGTCGGCCGCATCTACGACTGGTACAAGAAATCGACCGGCATCGACTACACCGGCGCCGACGACCCGGGCGTGCAGTCGGTGCAGCGCATCTACAGCTACTACAAGAAATTCGGTTACCCGACAGAGGTGATGGGCGCGAGCTTCCGCAACACGTCGCAGATCCTCGAGCTCGCCGGCTGCGACCTGCTGACCATCAGCCCTGAGCTGCTGCAGAAGCTGGCTGACACCCCGGACCCGGTCGAGCGCAAGCTGTCGCCGGAACAGGCGGCAGGCGTTGAGCTCGAGAAGATCAGCCTCGACGAAAAGTCGTTCAGGATGGCGCTGAACGAAGACGCAATGGCGACCGAGAAGCTGGCCGAAGGCATCCGCCTGTTCTGCGCAGACGCGGTGAAGCTGGAGGGGCTGGTCGGGCAGCTGGGCTGAGCCCCTCAGCTTCTCTTATTTGCAGGACTGGTTCTGGGCGGCCTCAGTGCCTGCATTTCCGCCTCAATGCGCGCCGACAATTCGCGGCGCAGTGCGTGCATGTCCGATAGCGGACCGAATTCCGGGCCGTATTTCTTCAGTTGCTCTGGCTTGAGGTTCTTGAGCAGCATGCTTGCGTATTCGAGGTTCTCCAACCGTGCATCAATCTCGGCTTCTTGCTGCCGGGAGTAGCTCATCCGCCGCTGTATCTCGTCCATGGCTTTGCCTGATCCTGCAGCGATCGACCCGGGCTCTGCTGCCCAATCGATACTGCGCAGTCCTCGCATTGCTCTTCCGATCTGGTCACTGCCCAGTGGGAAAGCCGCCGATGCAATGATGTCGAGCTGCCTGGCGGACCAAGCTGGCAGCGATCCGACGAGATACTGAAGATTCTGCTTACGGGGTGCCGGAGCCGCCGGTGGTGGTGTGGTCGGCAACGGCGTGTCGGATAGCGGACTCGTGTCTGCCCGGATTCCTTGCACCAGTGGCGGAGGAGGAGCCGGGGGTAATCCGTTCTGAGCATTCATTCCCGGCGAGGAACTGACGCGTACCCTTGGCGGTGGCGGCGGCGGAGGCGCTCCGCGGCCGGACGGAAGGTCAGACAGATCGCTGCCGGGAGACCTGGTTTGTCCTGCAGACACCGGAGCATCCGCTAGCGCTTTTGCAGAATTCAGTACATCTGCGATGGTTTTTGCGTTCTCGTACTTCGCCCTGAACTTATCTGCATTTGCGATCAACTCGGTTGCATCTATGAGCCAATCCTTCAGGGGTGCTTGCGTCGCCTGAGGCTTGCCTGCGTGCGTGGCCAGCAACTCGTTCGCATAAGCCAGTGCCGCATCGATACTGAACTCTCCGGCGACACTCCCGCTATCAGGCGAATTTTTCCATTCGCGCCATGCCATGAAGCTGGTGACCTGCTCTGATGTGCTTGTTGGCACCGTTCCGACCGTGCGAGCACGTGTCGCCATGTGTAGCGCTTCCGGATTGCCCTTTTGCTGGTCGAGTACACCGATTGCAATCTCCAGACGCGTTTGCTCCTCTGACGACAAGTAAAATTCACCCCCCTCGATTTCAGCCTTCTCTTTCGCCCCGAGCACACCGGTAATGATCGCTTTGGCATGAGCCACGGTGCCCTGCTCGAAATTGCTGCTGATCCACGCCTTGCCTGGCACTTTCCCATCCGCCTTGCTGAGTGCGACATAGGTCTCGAAGGATTGACGATCATTCTCCGATTCCCCGGATCGGGTCTCCGGCGCATGGCTCGTGAGAGCAATGGATTTCGTTTCTGCGACCGCCACAGTGTTTGCAGATCGATGCAAATTTTTGGCCTCCGCTCGCGATCCCTCAAGCTCAGCGGGCCTGACGCTCTTTGTCCCTTTTGGGCGGGGCCTGGAGATTTCCCCGACGATAATTTCTCCTGCGCGACGCGGAGACCCAGAGAGCCCAAAAAACAACTGCCTGATCAACGCCGCCGCCTCCGAAAACGCCGTGGAGACTCGCTGCACAGCGAGAATGAGCAAATTGGCAGAAGAGGCCGGCGACACGGATTTTGGATCGACCGACCGCTGATCAAACAACTCAGCATTCTCGGGATCCGTCTCGTAGCGATCCGATTGCGGCGAACGGGCGGGAGCTGAAAGGTGTGAACCTGTAGGTTTCATCGGAAGTTCCTCGAAGAGTGATGTTCGATAAACGTCCGTAACCTCCGACAAACGCAAGTTCAGTTGCCAGTAGACAAACAGGGATCCGCTTGGATTACCTGAGCGGACCGCAATACCTACACCACGCGGTCCCGCCTGAACACCGCAATCTGCTCCGCGCCGTATCCCAGCGCTGCCAGCACCTCATCCGTATGCTCGCCCAGCTCCGGCCCGATCCAGCGCGTGCCGCCCGGCGTTTCCGACAGCTTCGGGGTGACCGCCGGCAGCTTGACTGGTGTGCCGTCGCGGAACAGGTGCTGCTCGAACATCTGCCGCGCGAGGAATTGCGGGTCCTGCAGCATGTCGCGGACCGAGTAGATCTTCGACACCGGTACATCGGCAGCGCGCAGGATTTCCAGTGCGGAATCAATGTCACGACCGCTGCACCAGTTCTGGATCGCGTCATCGATTTCCTGGGTTCGCTGCACTCGGCCCGCGTTGTTGGCCAGTTGCGGATCATTGGCCAGATCGTCGCGGCCGATCGCCGTCATCAGGCGCTTGAAGATGGCATCGCCATTGCCGGCAACGACGATGTTCTCGCCGTCGCCGGTAGTGTAGGTATTCGACGGCACGATGCCCGGCAGCGAGCCGCCGGTGCGCTCGCGCACCACGCCCGCGTAGTCATACTCGGGCACCAGCGACTCCATCATGTTGAACACCGCTTCATACAGCGCGACATCGACCATCTGCCCCTGTCCGGCCACGCACTCTGCACCGGTCTTGCCGTTCCAGCGGCCGCCAGTCACGTCACGGTGACGCAATGCCATCAGCGCACCGATCGCGCCATGCAGCGATGCGATCGAGTCGCCGATAGAAATGCCAATGCGCACCGGCGGCCGGTCCGGATGGCCGGACACATAGCGGATGCCGCCCATGGATTCACCGATCGCGCCAAAGCCCGGCGCATCGCGCATCGGCCCGGTCTGGCCGTAGCCGGACAGCCGCACCATGATCAGCGCCGGATTGATCGCCTTCAGCTGTTCATAGCCGAGGTTCCATTTCTCGAGCACGCCGGGTCGGTAGTTTTCGATCACGATGTCGGCGTCGAGCGCGAGCCGGCGGGCGATCTCCTGCCCGCGCTCGTCCTTCATGTTCAGCGTGATGCTCTTCTTGTTGCGGCTCTGTACGGACCACCACAGCGAATTGCCGTCTTTCAGAATCCGCCACTGGCGGATCGGGTCGCCACCGTCCGGCGATTCGACCTTGATGACCTCGGCGCCGAATTCGGCCAGCATACGCGCGCAGAACGGCCCGGCGATCAGGGTGCCGAGTTCGAGTACCTTGATGCCGGCCAGCGGCCCGGCGGACTTTTTTTCTTCTTGCATTGCAGTCTCGGTGTCAGGTGGTGCGCCGGTCGAGCATGGCGCGCGCGATGGTGCCGGCGTCCACATATTCCAGTTCGCCGCCGACCGGCACGCCGCGCGCGAGCCGGCTGACTTTCAGTCCGCGGGACTTCAGCGTCTCGCTGATGTAGTGCGCGGTCGCCTCGCCTTCATTGGTGAAATTGGTCGCCAGCACCACCTCGGTCACGAGGCCGTCGGTTGCGCGCGCGATCAATTTGTCCAGGTGCAGGTCTTTCGGACCGACGCCATCGAGCGGCGACAGCCGCCCCATCAGCACGAAATACAGGCCCTTGTAGGTCAGGGTCTGCTCGATCATCAATTGGTCGGCCGGGGTCTCGACCACGCACAGCAACGTCGGGTCGCGGCTTTCGTCGAGACAGGTCTCGCAAACCTCGTGCTCGGTGAAGGTATTGCAGCGCGCGCAGTGATGAATGCGCTCGACCGCCTGCGACATGGCGCGCGCGATCAGGGCAGCACCCTCGCGGTCGTGCTGCATCAGGTGGTAGGCCATGCGCTGCGCGGACTTCGGGCCCACGCCCGGCAGGCGGCGCAATGCCTCGGTCAGGAAATCGAGGCTGGACGAGGTTTTCACGCGGGCGTCAGAACGGCAACTTGAAGCCCGGCGGCAGCGGCAGTCCGGCGGTCAGGCCAGCCATTTTTTCCTGCGACGTGGTCTCGGCCTTGCGAACGGCGTCGTTGAAGGCTGCAGCGACCAGATCCTCCAGCATGTCCTTGTCTTCGCCCAGCAGCGACGGATCGATGACTACGCGCTTGACATCGTTCTTGCAGGTCATCACCACCTTGACCATGCCAGCACCGGCCTGGCCTTCAACCTCGATGCCGGCCAGTTGGTCCTGCATCTTTTTCATGTTGTCCTGCATTGCCTGGGCCTGCTTCATCAGGCCGGCCAGTTGGCCTTTCATCATGGTGAGCTCCTTGAATGAATGAATGAATGGGGATGTATCGCGTGCCCGCGCCGCGTCAGACCGGACGGATGGAACCGGGCACGATGGTAGCGCCGAATTCGCGCATCAGCGTCTGCACGAAAGGATCGTCGTGCAGCGTCTGCTCGGCCAGTCGCTGCCGCTCTTCCTGCGCGGCCATGTCGGCCGCATGTGCGGTGATAGTCGTGGTACCGATCTCGGTACCGAGCCGCACCGTCTTGCCGAAATGCTCGCCCAGCGCAGCGGCCAGCTTGTCGGCACTGCCCGCCGACAGCAGCGTATCGACCGGCACCCGGATGCGCATCGTCATCAGCGCATCGTGTTCGTTGCAAGCCAGCAGCTCGCTCTGCATCGCCAGCTGCTGCGCCACGCCGCGCAGCGACAGCCGCCTGACCAGTGCAGGCCAGTCAAAGGCCGCGGCAGAGGCTTCCGGTGGCGTCAGCAGTGCGGGCTGTTCAGTTTTTTTTTGAGCGGTATCGGCAGCGTCGGCCGATTCCTGCATCTGCACCTGCCCGACAGGCGCAGATGCAGCCGCTGCTGCCGGTGCCGTCGCTTTCTTGCTGCGTGCCGCCGCAAGCGCCGCCATTGCCGGACTGACCGCGCGCGGCGACCCGGCAGCCGGCTGCGCGGACACGGGCTCGGGCCGGGTGACAACGGCCGGCGCGGCCGCTGCCGTGGCAATGGCATCCGGGACTGGCCTCTGCACTGGCGCTGCGGGTACCGGCGCCGGGCGCACGGGGGCCGCTGGCTGTCCGCCGGACTCGATCGGCGCGAACGCCAGCATGCGCAGCAGCGTCATCGTGAAACCTGCGTATTCGTCGGGCGCGAGGCCCAGCTCGTTACGGCCGTGCACGACGATCTGGTAAAACAGCTGCACGTCTTCAGGAGTGAACTGCTGCGCAAGGCGCAGGATGTCCGCATGCTCGGGCAAGTCCTCCGGCACGGCAGCCGGTACGGTCTGCGCAATCGCGATACGGTTCAGCAAGGTGCCGAGGTCCTGCAGCGCCGTGCTCCACGACAGGCTGCGCGCCGCCATCTCGTCGGCCAGCGCCAGCAAGGCCGCACCGTCCTGCACCGCCAGCGCATCCAGCAGCTGCACCAGATAGCTGTGATCGAGCGCGCCGAGCATGCCCTGCACTGCCTCGAGCGTCACCTGACCGGCGGAGTACGCGATGGCCTGGTCTGTCAGGGACAGCGCGTCGCGCATCGAACCCTGTGCGCCCTGCGCCAGCAGGCGCAAGGCGGGCGGGTCGAAGGCAATACCTTCGAGGCCGAGGATGTGCTCAAGATGGCCGACGATGTGGCCAGGCGGCATCTGCTTGAGGTTGAACTGCAGGCAGCGCGACAGCACAGTGACTGGAATCTTCTGCGGATCGGTGGTCGCGAGGATGAATTTCACATGCGGCGGCGGTTCTTCCAGCGTCTTCAGCATCGCGTTGAACGCATGGCTGGTCAGCATGTGGACTTCGTCGATCATGTAGACCTTAAAGCGCGCGTTCGACGGCGCGTAGACCGCCTGCTCGAGCAGCTGCGCCATTTCGTCGACGCCGCGGTTGGACGCGGCATCCATCTCGATGTAATCGACGAAGCGGCCGGCATCGATTGCGCCACAGGCTTCGCACTGGCCGCAGGGTTGGGCGGTGATGTCGCCCTTCCCGTCCGCGCCCTGGCAGTTCAGCGCCTTGGCGAGGATGCGCGACAGCGTGGTCTTGCCGACGCCGCGGGTGCCGGTGAACAGGTAGGCATGGTGCAGCCGCTGCTGCTCGAGCGCGTGGGTGAGCGCGCGCACCACATGCTCCTGACCGACCAGGCTGTCGAAGCTTTTCGGGCGGTATTTGCGGGCAAGAACCTGATAGGACATGACCGGAACGGCGTCGTTGGGTAAGCGCGCATTTTACCTGAGCACGCAGCCTGCCCCGCGGTGGCGGATTCTGCTAAAACAAGAAGGAATCCACCTCACCCTGCACCGGAGGCATCCATGCGCTGGCCCACGCACGAAGTCACCAATCAGGTACCGCCGCTGGCCGGCGTCAACCTGTTCGAGGCCGATCTGGCGCTGAGCGCCGGCGTCGGGCGGGAAGGCGCCGGCTGGAACGCCGCAGAACTGGTGCGCCGCGGGCGATGGGCCGGCAGCGAAGAGGCGCAACGACTGGCCGTGCGCGCGAACCGGCACCCGCCGGTCCTGCAGACACATGACGCGCAGGGGCGCCGCATCGACCGCGTGGAGTTCGATCCGGCCTGGCATGCGCTGCTGCACGGCCTGCGTGCGGACGGCCTGCAGGCACGCGCATGGGAGGTGCCGCGCGCCGGCGCACATGTGGCGCGTGCCGCCTCCTTCTATTTGCATGCGCAGGTGGAAGCGGGCTCGCTGTGCCCGGTCACCATGACCTTCGCAGCGGTACCGGTACTGCAGGGCGAGCCAATGTTTGCCTCGCTGGCGCCGCGGCTGTACTGCGATGCGCATGACGCACGCGACCTGCCGATACCTGCCAAGTCGGCGATCCTGCTCGGCATGGGGCTGACCGAGAAACAGGGCGGCTCCGATCTGCGCGGTACGCAGACGGTGGCCGTGCCGCTCGGCAGCGGCGGATGCGGGCAGCCCTACCGGCTGACCGGGCACAAGTGGTTTTTTTCTGCGCCGATGTGCGATGCGCACCTGGTGCTGGCGCGTGCGCCGGAAGGATTGTCGGCCTTCTTCGTACCGCGCTGGCAGCCTGACGGCAGCCGCAATCCGGTGCTGGTCCAGCGGCTGAAGGACAAGCTCGGCAACCGTTCGAATGCGAGCGCCGAGGTCGAATTTACTGATGCCTTCGGCACGCTGGTCGGGGAACCGGGCCGCGGCATCGCGACCCTGGTCGCCATGGCCAATATCACCCGCCTCGACTGCGCGATCGCGAGCGCCGCACTGATGCGCCAGGCACTGGTGCAGGCGATCCACCACGGCCGGCACCGACAGGCATTCGGACTGCCGCTGGCAGACCAGCCGCTGATGCGGAACGTGCTGGCCGACCTGGCGCTGGAGAGCGAAGCCGCGCTGCTGCTTGTGCTGAGACTGGCCCGGGCGTTCGACGCGGACGAGCGCTTGTTCCTGCGCCTGATGACCCCGGCCGCCAAGTTCTGGATCTGCAAGCGGGCCATCGGTTTCGTTGCCGAATGCATGGAAGTCCTGGGCGGAAACGGCTATGTCGAGGAAGGACCGCTTGCGCGGATTTATCGCGAAGCGCCGGTGAATTCCATTTGGGAAGGGTCGGGCAATGTCATGTGCCTCGATGTACTGCGCGCGGTACAGCAGGCAGGCAGTTCGCTGCAAGTCGTGGTCGACCAATTGGCGGACACCGCGAGGCGCGACGCACGACTGAATGCCCTGCTCGATCGCCTGCGCGCCGATCTTGCACTGGCGCCGGACGCGCAGCAGGCCGCCGCAAGGCGGATCACCCAATCGCTGGTATTGCTGGTGCAGGCCGGGCTGATGCAGGAGCACGCGCCCGCAGCAATGGCGGAGGCCTTCATCGCCAGCCGCTGCGATGACGTGCATGGACAGATCGCCGGTTGCCTGCCTGCTATTGACTGTGCCACCGTGCTCACGCGCGCATGGCCTGCGTGACGGCAATCAATCGATGAAACAAAGGGAGCGAGAAAGAAGAAGGGGCGAGCCTTGTCTGCGGCACTTGCGGGAAATGGCTGTGGCTGCTTCGTTCCCGACCTGACCAGGTTGACCATGCCACAATGCGCAGGGGCCCGCCGGTGCGCATTTTACCAGTAACGCGCAGCAGTGAACTCCGGCTTGCCGTAATTATTCGGCTGTCAGCGAATCCAGGTGACGCATTCGGCTTGCGGGCATGGATCCCGTCCTGCGCCGGGATGACGATTTGACAGCCGTCAGGCTCATTTCAGGGCGACCGGCTTCGGCCCGTTCAAGGTGGCGCAGGCCGGAATCCAGGGCTGCATTAGTTGGGGCAGACTCAAAACCCCAGTTTTTCCCACAGCACATCGACCCGCTGCTTCACCTCTGCATCCATCTCGATGGTGCGTCCCCACTCGCGCGAGGTCTCGCCGGGCCATTTGTTGGTGGCGTCGATGCCCATCTTGCTGCCAAGGCCGCTGACCGGAGACGCAAAGTCCAGATAGTCGATCGGCGTATTGTCGACCATCGTCGTATCGCGCACCGGATCGACACGGGTCGTGATCGCCCAGATCACTTCCTTCCAGTCGCGGATATTCACATCCTCGTCGACCACCACGATGAACTTGGTGTACATGAACTGCCGCAGGAAGCTCCACACGCCGAACATCACGCGCTTCGCATGCCCCGGATAGGACTTCTTCATCTGCACCACCGCCATCCGGTAGCTGCAGCCCTCGGGCGGCAGATAGAAATCGGTGATCTCTGCAAACTGCTTTTGCAGCAGCGGCACGAACACTTCATTAAGCGCCACGCCCAGCACCGCCGGTTCGTCGGGCGGCTTGCCGGTGTAGGTCGAGTGATAGATCGGGTCGCGCCGCATGGTAATGCGGTCGACTGTAAAGACAGGGAACCAGTCCTGCTCGTTGTAGTAGCCGGTATGGTCCCCGAACGGGCCCTCGAGCGCATGCTCGTAGCCACTCGGATGGCTGTCGTCAGGATAGATATGCCCCTCGAGCACGATCTCGGCCGAGGCCGGCACACGCAGCTCGCTGCCGATCGCCTTCACCAGTTCGGTTCGACTGCCGCGCAGCAGTCCGGCGAACTGGTATTCGGACAGGCTGTCCGGCACCGGTGTAACCGCACCGAGAATCGTGGCCGGGTCGGCGCCGAGTGCGACGGCAATCGGGTATGGCTGCCCGGGATGTCGCAGACAATGCTCGCGGAAATCCAGTGCGCCGCCGCGGTGGGCAAGCCAGCGCATGATCAGCTTGTCCGGACCGATGACCTGCTGCCGGTAGATGCCGAGGTTCTGGCGTTTCTTGTTTGGCCCGCGGGTAATGACCAGCCCCCAAGTGATCAGCGGCGCGATGTCGCCCGGCCAGCAGTGCTGTATCGGCAGCCGCGACAGATCGACGTCCTGCCCTTCCCAGACGATGTCCTGGCAAGGCGCGGAGCGCAGTTCGCGCGGCGCCATGTCCCAGACCGACTTCACCAGCGACCCCAGACCAAGCACATCCTTGAAGCCTTTCGGCGGCTCGGGTTCTTTCAGCGCCGACAGCAACTGGCCGATGCGCCTGAGCTCACTGACGTCAGACGCCCCCATGCCGAGCGCGACGCGCTTCGGTGTACCAAACAGATTGCCGAGTACCGGCATCGAATGCCCGACCGGCTGCGTGAACAGGAGCGCCGGACCGCCCGCACGCAAAGTGCGGTCGCACAGTTCAGTCATCTCCAGATGGGGCGAAACAGGCAGGGAAACTTCCGAAAGCTCGCCGGATTGTTTCAATTTGGAAATAAAATCCCGCAAATCGGAATATTTCATGAGTTGTTGACGTTTTTCAAAGTGAAAGCGAAGTGCCTGAACAACCATGGCAACTGGCTGATTTTACTGGATATTGCTACAGTGAAAGTAAATCTTCATAACAAATAGTTATAGGATATTAATTTTCCAGTATTGACTGGATATAAACAGCCCCCTACAATCCGCTCCAAATTTCAGGGCGGCCTTCCGGAACACCACCGGACCAGCGACAGGGGAATCCAGCCGCCCAGTCACATCGGGGATTGACCCGCCGGCCATTGTAGTGAGGGCCGGACAAGAGGTCAGTCTTCATCCCCGAAAGAAGATTGCTGCGCGTCCCGTTGTTCGGGATCCCGCAAAGCAACACCGGCGTTTGCAGAGGAGCCGGCACACAGTGCAGTACGCGTGCCCGGTTGCAAACGAATTTTTGTCTCGCGGTGAATTGAAGCACGAAGCACGCTTGCAATTGGCCTCAGCTCAGAGTGTCTGACAAAACCTGAGTGCAGACTTGCCATGCTGACAACGAAGACAGCATGGCCGGGATGAAGCACTTGAGTTTTGCCAGACGCTTTGAGGGCCGCGATGATTCAGGAGGTAGCATGAATAATCGACGCAGATTGACAGCGTTGGTCGGTGCAGGACAGTCGTCCCTGCAGTTTCCCGTTCTCGGCGAAGTGAATCTCGCCACCCTGCGGCGCCTGCTCGCCGCAGCCCGCCACACACTGATGGCTCTCGGCCTGGCAGCCATCGCAGTATTGGCATTGATGTTCGTACGTCCGGAGTTGCTGGACAACCTCAAAGCGCTGTCTCCGTTCTCCGAGGAGGCGGACGAGGTGCCCGGGATGCTCGCGCTGGCCGACATGCTGGAACTGCCGGCACAGGCCCAGGCCAGCGGCGCAGCTGCCGGTCCCGCAGCCAACTCCGTCGCCCTCGGCAAGGAGCAGCAACGCGTAACCGCCTGGCTGGCCAAGCGCTATCGGATCGCGGGCAGCGCCAGCCAGATGCTGGTCGGCGCCGCTTATGAGGCGGCCGGCGCGGTGAAGACCGATCCTTTGCTGATACTGGCGGTGATGGCGATTGAATCGCGCTTCAACCCGTTTGCCGAAAGCGCGGTCGGCGCGCAGGGACTGATGCAGGTGATGTCGAAGGTGCACCATGACAAGTTCAGCGACCATGGCGGCCTGAGCGCAGCTCTCAACCCGGTGGCCAACATCCATGTCGGCGCGCAGATCCTGCAAGATCTGATCCGCCGCGGCGGGTCGGTCGAAGCCGGACTCAAGCTCTATGTCGGCGCCGGCAATCTCGAGACTGACGGCGGCTACTCGAGCAAGGTGATGGCAGAACATGCGCGACTGAAGGCAGTCGCCGCAGGCAAGCGCGTGCCGACCTTCACGCCGCCGCAACCGGCTGTGGAATCGCAGGTGCGCGAGGCAAAAGCCGATCCGGAGCCTGCTGCCGGGCCGGGAGCCGAACCGGCGTAACCGGATCCTGCTGTGCTGGCCCTCCCTCCGGCCAGCCGATCCGGGAAACCGGGATGCGGAAACGCGTCCCGGTTTTTTTTGCACCCACGACCGCCCTGGCTGTCAAAACCGGGGGAGGTTACCCGATGTCCACACCAGATTCGCCAGTTGCCCGATCCCAGGCGAGCGACGAGGTGCGTCTCGCCATTCTGCGCAATTACCGCATTCTCGACACGCCGCCCGAGGCCAACTTTGATGAACTTGCCCGGATTGCCGCGATGGTCTGCGACACACCGATTGCCGCCGTCAGCCTCGTAGATGAGCACCGGCAATGGTTCAAGGCAGCGCACGGACTGCCCATCCGCGAAACCGACATCTCAGTCTCCTTCTGCAAGGACGCATTGGAGCATGCCGGTCTTTATCAAATCGAAGATGCATCCCGCGATCCCGCCTACGCGGGCAACCCGCTGGTGACAGGTTCGCCGAATATTCGTTTTTACGCCGCCAGCCCGCTGGTCACGCCCGAAGGGGTGGCCATCGGCACCCTGATGGTGATTGACCGGGTACCGCGCACACTGACGCCGACCCAGCAATCGGTACTGACTCTGTTGGCGCGGCAAGTGATCGTCGCGCTCGAATTGCATCGGCAGCGCATGCAATTGCGCCAGCAGTTGGACGAACAGGCTCGCGACCATGCCCAGCTATACAAGCTGGCGGCAAACGTGGCCGGCGTCGGCTACTGGAGAAAGGACTTCGGCAACCCGCGGCTGCACCTGTCGCCCGAAGCACGGCAGATGCTGCAGATCGACGCCGCCGATCCGCTACCGGAAACCGTGGCCAGCCACGTCGGCGTCGACCAGCGCGCCGCATGGCGGCAGGCGCTCGCCGGATGCGAAGACAGCGCAGCCACCATGGACACGGAGTGCGAATGGCAACGCACTACCGACCGACGCATCACGCGCTGGCTGGCCATACGGCGCCAGTCCGCACTGCCTGGCCGGGAGCGCCTGCTCGGGCTGGTCATCGACGTGACGGAACAGCGGCGGATGGCGCAGGAAACCGCACAGGCGGTGGCGCGCTATAAATCGGCTGCCGCACTGCTGGACCAGGCACACGACGCGATTATCGTCAAAGACCTGCATGACCGGATCGAATTCTGGAACGCCGGTGCGGAGCGCCTGTATGGCTGGACGCCTGCCGAAGCCCTCGGCCGCAGCGAGCGCGAACTGTTGAGCGAGGACGCCGGAATATTCGATGAGGTCAACCTGCTGCTGGGCGAGCACGGCGAGCACACCAGAGAAATCGTCCAGCAGCATCGGGACGGCCGGCGAATTGATGTGCTCGCTCACTGGACCCGGGTCAGCGACGATGCCGGCCGGCCACGAGCCGTATTTTCGATCTGTACCGACATCACACAGTCCCGGCGCGATCAGGAACGCATCCGCCAGCTGGCCTTTTATGACCAGTTGACGCAACTGCCCAACCGCACCCTGCTGATGGAACGCTTGCAGCGTGCCGTCGTCGGTTGTGGCCGGCATGGCGTGCATGCGGCACTGATGTTCATCGACCTCGATAATTTCAAGAGCCTCAACGACACCATGGGCCATGCCGTAGGCGACCGACTGCTGCAACAGGTTGCCATGCGGCTGCAGCGCAGCGTGCGCAGCATCGATACCGTGGCTCGACAAGGCGGCGATGAATTCGTGATCCTGCTGGAGGAGCTCGGGCCTGATTCGCACCAGGCGGCGATGCAGGCCGAAACCGCCTCGCGCAAGGTCGTGGCTGCGCTCCGCGAGCCGTTCTCTCTCGATGACCATGCGTACCTGAGTACCGGGAGCATCGGCGTAACACTGTTTGACGGAACTGCATCAGGTGTAGACGAACTGCTGAAGCAGGCTGACATCGCGATGTACGAGGCCAAGCAGGCTGGCCGCAATGGCGTGCGCTTCTTTGACCCTGAAATGCAGAGGATGGTAGTCAGGCGGGCGCTGCTGGAAAATGCACTGCGACGGGCAGGAATCAGAAAGGAATTCCTGGTGCACTACCAGCCGCAGTGGCTGCGCGACGGTACGCTGGCCGGCTTCGAGGCACTGGTGCGCTGGATGCATCCGCAGCGCGGGCTACTGGAGCCCGGTGAATTCATCGAGGCCGCGGAGGAAACCGGCATCATTCTGACCCTTGGCCAGTGGGTGCTCGACCGCGCATGCCAGCAGCTGGCCGAGTGGTCATCGCGCGGCCGGGCGCTGCGGGTGTCCGTCAATGTCAGCGCAGCACAGCTGCATTCGGCCGGTTTCGTCGACGAGGTCAGGGAAATGCTGGCACGCCATCGCACGCCGCCGGCGCGGCTGACACTTGAGCTGACGGAATCGATGCTGGTAAGGGACGTGAACGCGACGATAGAAAAAATGGCGCAACTGAGGAAGCTCGGCGTGCGCATTGCGCTCGACGACTTTGGCACCGGCTATTCATCGCTTTCACTGCTGCAGCGGCTGCCGCTGGATGACCTGAAAATCGATGCCTCATTTGTGCATCGGATGACCGAGGGAATGCGCGAGCGGCAGATGGTGCAAGCAATCGTCACGCTGGGAAAGAATATGGCCCTCAACATCATTGCCGAGGGAATCGAGACCGAGGGCCAGCAGGCGATGCTGGAGGGCTTCGGCTGCGACGAGTTTCAGGGATTCTTTCACGGCCGATCAATGCCGGCCGCCGATGCGCGGCAACTCGCGCTGGCGCACTGACAGTACGCGAGTTGCGCGCTCAGGATTTGCCGAAGAAGTCCTTCAGCCGGCGTACGGCCTCCTCCAGCCGGCCCATCGAAGTCGCATAGGACACGCGCATGAAGCGCTTCGCGCCGACGTTGCCGAAGTCGAGGCCGGGCGTCAGCACAACGCCGGTCCGGTCGAGGATGTCGCGCGCGAGGCGATCGGCATCGTCGGATAGCTGGCTGCAGTCCGCATACACATAGAACGCGCCGTCGGGCACTACCGGAATGCGGAAACCCAGCGACAGCAGCTCGGGCACCAAATAATCGCGGCGACGCTGGAACTCGCGCCGGCGCTCTTCCGCCACGGCGAGCGCCTCGGGAGTGAAGCAGGCCAGCGCCGCATGCTGTGCCAGGCTGGACGCACAAATAAAAAAATTCTGGGCCAGCTTCTCGATCGACGGCAGCATGGCCGGCGGCACCACCAGCCAGCCAAGGCGCCAGCCGGTCATGTTGAAGTATTTCGAAAAACTGTTGATGACGATGATGTCATCGCCGAATTCGAGCGCGGTGTAGGGTTTGTCGTCGTAGGACAGGCCCTGGTAGATCTCGTCGACCAGCGCAAAACCCTTGTGACGCCGCACCACTTCCAGCGTACGCGCCAGTTCGTCGCGGGCGATCGACGTGCCGGTCGGATTCGACGGCGAAGCGAGCAGCACGCCGCGGGTACGCTCGCCCCAGTGGGCGTCAACCTGCGACGCCGACAGCTGGAAGCGCTCGGCCGGACCGCTGGGTATCAGGGTCGGACGGCCGTTAAAGGCTGCGATGAAGTGGCGGTTGCACGGATAGCTGGGATCCGGCAGCAGCACTTCCGCGTCGCGCTCGACCAGCGCAGCGCAGGCCAGCAGGAGCGCGGCTGACGCGCCGGCCGTGATGACGATACGCTCGGCAGGCACATCGACACCGAACGCCGTCCGATAGTGGCCGGATATCGCTTCACGCAATTCCTGCAGCCCAAGCGCAGCGGTATAACGCATCGCTGCACCGCTCGACAGCGCGCGCTGTGCTGCATCCAGCACCGGCTGCGCCGGCGGAAAATCCGGCTCACCGATGCACATGTAAATGGTGGAGCGCCCCTGCTTCTCCAGCTCGCTGGCGCGCTTGATCACCTCCATTACATGAAAGGGCTCGATTTCCTGCAGCCGCTGCGCGAGCGCGAAGTCCATCGGCGGAGGTCTCAGCGGCCGGCAGCGACCTCGGTCGCGCGCAGCTGTGCAGCGAGTTTGTCCAGCACGCCGTTCACGTATTTGTGGCCGTCAATGCCGCCGAAGGATTTGGTCAGCTCGACCGCCTCGTTGATCACGACCTTGTACGGAATCTCGATATGGTGCTTCAGCTCGAACGCGCCGATCAGCAGCACTGCATGCTCGATCGGCGATAGCTGGTCTATTGCGCGATCGATAAAGGGTACGATGTCCGCGCGCAGGCTGGCGGCATCACGGATCGCGCCGTGCAGAAGGATGTCGAAGTGCTCGCGATCGGCCTTGTCGAAACCATGCGCATTGCGGATGTGGGCATCGATCACGCCCGCATCCTCGTGGCTCATCAGCCATTGGTACAGGCCCTGGAGCGCAAACTCGCGCGCGCGGTGGCGCGGGGTGCGGCTCTTGCTCGGGTTGGCGTGCTGGGATTTGCTGCTGCTCATGATTGCCTTATTCGTCCTCGGCCTCGTCGGCCAGCTCTTCCATCGCAGCGACGAGATTGGCCATCTCGACCGCTACCCGCGCGGCGTCCGCGCCCTTGCCGGCCATCCGGACTTCCGCCTGTTCGTCATTTTCGGTGGTCAGCACCGCATTCGCGATCGGGATTCCGAAATCCAGGCCGATGCGGGTGATGCCAGCGCCGGATTCATTGGAGACCAGCTCGAAGTGATAGGTCTCTCCGCGGATCACCGCACCCAGGGCGATCAGTGCGTCGAACTGATGCGACTCCGCCATCTTCTGCAGGGCCAGCGGTATCTCCAGTGCACCGGGCACCGTCACCAGCAGCACATCCTGGTCGTCCACACCAAGGTGTTTCAGTTCGGCGAGGCAGGCGGCGGACAGGCCATGGCAGATGTCTTCATTGAAGCGCGCCTGCACGATGCCGATGCGCAGGCCACTGCCATTGAAGTCGGGTTCATAGGTTCCTACGGTCATACTGCCTCCTGCGTCATTGGTCCGAGGGTTGGTCGGGGCTGGCCTGGTAACCGACCACTTCCAGGTTGAAACCGGTCATGGAGGGCATTTTCCTCGGATTGGCCAGCAGTTTCATCTTGCCGACGCCCAATTCCCGCAGGATTTGCGCACCGATACCATAGGTGCGCAGGTCCATGCGGGCGGCGCGCGGCGGAGTCGCCGGCTGTGCGGCGCCAAGCGCAGCGAATTGCGCAAACATCTGGTCTGCCGATTCCTCGCAGTTCAGCAGAACGATCACGCCGCGCTCGGCCGCATGAATTGCCTGCATCGCCGATGCCATGTTCCACGAATGCGTGGTGGCGCGGGTCTCCAGCAGGTCGAGCACCGACACCGGCTGGTGCACCCGCACCAGCGTCTCCTGCGCCGCGCTGATGTCGCCATGCACCAGCGCCAGATGCGCACCGCCGCTGGGGGTGTCGCGAAAGGCGATCGCATGGAAGCTGCCATGCGGCGTGTGCATCTCGCGCTCGCCGACGCGCTCGACGATGCTCTCGGTCTGGCTGCGGTAGTGGATCAGGTCTGCGATGGTACCAATCTTCAGCCCGTGGACCTGCGCAAATTCCAGGAGATCGGGCAGGCGTGCCATGGTGCCGTCATCCTTCAGGATCTCGCAAATGACGGCCGCCGGCGTCAGGCCGGCCAGCTCGGCCAGGTCGCAACCGGCCTCGGTATGGCCGGCACGCATCAGCACGCCGCCCTTCTGCGCGCGCAGTGGGAAGATGTGGCCCGGCTGCACGATGTCCGACGGCTTGGCATGGCGAGCGACCGCGACTTCGATGGTGCGCGCGCGATCAGCCGCGGAAATGCCGGTGGTGACGCCCTCGGCCGCCTCGATCGATACCGTGAAATTGGTACCGTACGAGGTGCCGTTGCGAGCGGTCATCATCGGCAAGTTCAGCTGGTCGCATCGCTCTTCGGTGAGCGTCAGGCAGATCAGCCCGCGGCCATATCTGGCCATGAAATTGATGGCTTCGGGGGTGACGAATTCAGCCGCCAGCACGAGGTCGCCCTCGTTCTCGCGGTCTTCCTCGTCGACGAGTATGACCATACGGCCGGCACGCAGCTCGGCAATGATCTCTTTTGTGCTTGAGAGTGACATGCGGTGATTCCGGAAAGGTCGGCCATTTTATAGGATTTCCCGGGCGCCACCGAGCTCGGCCGGCTTGCCGCGGTTCACCCCGGACTGACGGTCGTGGTCGCCAGCATCCGTTCTACATAGCGTGCGATCAGGTCGACTTCGAGATTGACCAGTGCACCCGGACTCAGATGCTTGAGCGTGGTCACTTCGATGGTGTGCGGAATCAGATTGATCGAGATCGAGCAGCCGTCCTGACTGTCGGCCACGCTGTTGACCGTCAGCGAAACGCCGTTGACCACGACCGACCCCTTGTAGGCGAAATACTTCGCCAGCTCGGGCGGGGTCAGGATGTCCAGTCGCCAGGATTCGCCGACCGGCTCGAACCGGGCGACTTTGCCCAGCCCGTCCACATGCCCTGAGACGAGATGGCCGCCCAGCCGCTCGGCCAGGGTCAGCGCCTTTTCGAGGTTGACTTCGCCGGCGTGATCGAGGCCGACCGTGCGGTTCAGGCTCTCGCGGGAGACGTCGACGGTGAAACTGTCATCGGTCTTGCCGGTGACGGTCATGCAAGCGCCGTTGATCGCGATCGAGTCGCCGATGGCCACATCGGCTAATGGCAGGCGGCCCGCGTGGATCTGCAGCCGGACGCCGGCATCCGGCTCGCTGCCGAGGGAATCGATGGAAGTGATGCGGCCGACTGCCGCGACGATGCCAGTAAACATAGGATAAATATGGGTTTTCAGAAATCCTTGAGCCGGGCACGCACACGCAGGTCGGGCCCCAGCTGCCGTACCTCGTGCAGCCGGCACTGAATGCGCGCATCCAGCCGCTCGAGCAGCGGCAGCCGGGCAATGCCCTGGGCCGGCCCCAGCAAGCAGGGTGCAAAGTACATCAGCAGTTCGTCGACGACGCCCGCGCGCAGCAGCGAACCGTTGAGCTTGAAGCCCGCCTCGACATGCAATTCATTGATCTGGCGCCGGCCAAGCTCCTTCATGAGGGCCCGCAGGTCGACCTTGCCGCTGTCATCCGGCAGCAGGATCACCTCGTGGCCGTCGGCGCGCAGGCGATCGGCCTTGCCTGCCTCGTCGGCCGCCGCAAAAATCCAGCAACTATCCCCTTGCAGCACGCGCGCGCCCGGCGCGATCTCCAGACGGCTGTCGACAATCACCCGGCGCGGCTGGCGCGGCGTGCTCACCGCGCGCACGGTCAGTTGCGGATCATCCTGTTGCACGGTGCCGATGCCGGTCAGGATAGCGCAGGCCTGCGCACGCCACGCATGGCCGTCGTCGCGCGCAGCACCGGACGTGATCCACTGGCTTTCGCCACTCGGCAGTGCGGTGCCGCCATCGAGACTGGCGGCGACCTTCATTCTCACCCACGGCCGGCCATGCACCATGCGATACAGGAAACCGATATTCATCTCGCGCGCCTCGTCGGCCAGCAGACCGAGTTCGACAGCAATGCCGGCCGCGCGCAAGCGCGCCAGTCCTTGCCCGGCCACCAGCGGATTCGGATCTTCGATCGCCACAACCGCGCGAGAAATGCCTGCCTTCACCAGCGCATCCGCACACGGCGGCGTGCGGCCGTGATGGCTGCAGGGCTCCAGCGTGACGTAGGCAGTAGCGTCACGGAGGTCGATCCCCTGCGCTGCTGCATGCTGCAGCGCGTGAGCCTCCGCATGCGCGAAACCTGTGGGCTGGGTATGCCCCTCTGCCAGCAGTTCGCCATCGCGCACGATCACGCAACCAACGCGCGGGTTGGGCGTGGTGGTGTAGAGCGCGCGGGCCGCCTGCGCGAGCGCGGCACGCATGCCGTCGATGTCGCTGTTGATGGGCACGATGGACAGATTCCGGAAAAGGTGCCCATTCTAGCAAGCCGCCGGATCGCGGTCGGGATCGCATAGCCGTGCACGGCCAAGGAAATTGATGATCACTTTGCGGCGCTGGTCACCTGCACGAAAGGTCAGCGAGCCGAACTGCGGCAGCATCGCACTTTCCGCGCTGCGCGGCCGGCCGCTGGGATCGAAGGCCAGATAGGCACGGCTGCCGTCGCGCAGGGCGGCGCTTACCGAAACGCGGCTGTCGGGTCGCTCCCGCTGGCGCAGTACCAATTCGCCTGCGTCCGCCATTTGATTATTGTTGGCATCGATGACCACGATCCATCCGGCAGACCAGTTGCCCGCGACTGCCGGCAGCAGGTCAACCCGCTGCCCGCGCCGTATCGCCTCGTTGCGGGCCACTGCCAGTGCCTCCCTGAAGTCGCCGGACGCAACGCTTAGCCTGAACCGGTCCAGCACCGGCGCGAATCCTGCCGCAGACAGCGAGGCCAGCAGCATGACGATCACGACCCCCGCGAGCAACTCGATCAGGCTGAATCCGTGGCGGCAAGTATGCCGTGGTCGCATCATTCGACAAGCACCTCGCGCCACGCGATGCGACGCAGGCGCGGCTGGCAGTCATCGTCGATGTCGCAGCCATCGAGCGCGTAGTCGGCCTGCTGCGTGACCTTGCCGTACCGTGCCTCCCCCGTGGCGGTCAGACGGTGCAGCACCAGCGGCAAATCGCCGAGGTCAGACTGGCCGCTGCTGGGAATTTCATGATGCGTGACCGATGGGTGAGAAAGGCGCCCACCATACCCCCGAACCAGCGCATCCTCCGCCTCGCGCAGTGCGGCCTGGGCCTGCTGGCGAGCCATCAAACGGTCAGCCTGCCTCGACGCCGCCAGGCCCGCATCCTGAACCAGACGCACCGAAGCCCCTGTTACCAGTGCCACCACCAGCATTGCAATCAGTGTCGGCACCAGACTCATGCGTCAGCGCCCAAGCTGTTGTTCAGGAAAATCACCGAATCGTAGCGGCGCCACAGGCGATTGGCATCTAGCTTGTCCGCAGGCAGGCGCACACCGGGATCCTGTGCATCATCTTGTAATGCGTTCGGCGTGCCGAACAGGTCGATCAGGCGCGGCCGCTGAAACGGTACCGTTTGCGGCGAACGCAGCAGCAGCGCGAGGTGAACCGCCACGACGTGCGTCCAGATGGAGGCGGGGCCTCCCGGCCGGCTCACATCGATCGCCCGAAGCTGCGAGGCGCTCAGGAAATCGTTGGGCAGTCCGTCGCGATCGGAGTCGACCCCGTAAAGCAATTGCAGTCCAGCGACCCCGACCGCGAGGGACTGCGTACTCCACTGTTGACCGGTCCAGTAACGGCAGCGCAATTCCTGCTCGCCGCCAACGCCCGGGGCGACATAGAGCCAGCTCCAGCCATGCTCGGCATGCAGGGCTGAAACCAGGGACGCCGGCGATCCGGCGCAATTCAGCATGCGCTGTCCTTCGTCGCCGGGGCGATACAGGGCCATCAGGTCGCTGCCAAAATGCGCACCCGGACGAGCCCCCTGAACGTCTGCACCGCCGCCAGTCGATGTGGCGTTGTCCAGTCCCTGCAGCGCCCCGCCGGGCAGCCGTGCCGGTGCGCCGGTCGAGGGCCGGGATGGATCGACATGACCCACTTGCTGCAACAGACGGTTCGCGAGTTCCAACACGTACTCGGCCTGTTCGTCCATCAGCAGCGCCTGTTCCACCTGCAGGTATTCGCCGTTCGACATGGCCATCACGCGCAGTGAGGCTAGCGTAATACTGAGGGCCAGCGCGATTGCAAGCAGGGTCTCGATGAGCCCCGCCCCGGCAGCAGCAACATGCGGGTATCGGCACCCGTGTCGCGTCACTGCCGGATCCCGAGGTCAACCGCAACCGGTTTCGCAAGGTGACGTGCGCGGATTTTGAGCACCAGCACAGCACCCCCATGACGGCAACTCCAGGTCGCGGGCGTGTGGCGGGGCAGATCATCGGAACAGACAAGGAACTGCGCACCAGGCAGTGCGTGCACAACCCGCGCCCTCCAACTCGCCAGGTAGTGCCATGCGGCCTGCCGTGCATCGCAACCAAGCTTCCTGCAGTCGGCGTTCGGCAAGGTGCCGGCAGCCTGAGCCAGCGCGTCCGCGAGGGGCATGCCGAGCTGGCGATGGCCGTCCCGGCGCGTCCATTCGGCAAACTCGGAGGCAAGCCGGACAGCGGTCGAGGCCGCGGCCGATTGCATCCGGGCGGCGGAGTTCGAACTGCTGACACGGGCCAGAAGCATCGCTGCCATGGTGACCATCAGCAGGGCGACGAGGGCCTCGATGAGGGATAGCCCGCGGCCGGAACGACGTGGATGCGCATCGTGTCTCATCGCGCCATCGTGCCCGGCGCGGCGCTCCCGGACAGTCAATATTAGAGAAGCGCTAACAATTCAATGATGCAACCGTAATTGCGTGCCAGCCCAGACTGAGGTGTCGCAAAACACGAGGAAAAAGGTAGAAGTCAGGTGGCGCGCGCGCGCGCACCCGTCTTGTGATCGACGTCGACTTCGTCGATCGCATCGCGAAACGCAGCGACGTCCTCAAAACTGCGGTAGACCGACGCGAAACGGATGTAGGCGATCTTGTCGAGGCGTCGCAGTTCGCGCATGACGAGCTCGCCGATCTGGCCAGAGAGGATCTCGCGTTCGCCGGACGAGCGCAGCTTTTCCTCGATCCGCTGAATCGCCGCGTCAACCGCATCCGCCGGCACCGGGCGCTTGCGCAGTGCCAGCATCATGCTCGAGCGCAGCTTCGCAGGCTCGAACTCGGTACGGCTGCCGTTTTTCTTGACGATGACTGGCATCGCCAGCTCGACCCGCTCATACGTGGTGAAACGCTTGTCGCAGGCATTGCAGCGGCGGCGACGGCGGATGCTGTCGCCCTCCTCCGACGCGCGCGTATCCATCACCTGCGTGTCTTCGCTATGGCAAAAGGGGCAGCGCACGCTCAGTCATCTCCACGAAAAGCCGTCATGCCCGCCCCGCTCTCAGCGCTGGTAGACCGGGAACGCATCGGTCAGCTTCCTGACCTCCGCCTTGACACGCTCTATGTTGGCCGGATCGTGCGGGTTGTCCAGCACGTCGGCAATCAGGTGTCCCACCTTGGCGGCCTCGGCCTCGCCGAAGCCGCGCGTCGTCATCGCCGGCGAGCCGAGCCGGATGCCGGAGGTGATCATCGGCTTTTCCGGGTCGTTCGGTATGCCGTTCTTGTTGCAGGTGATGTGCGCCGAGCCCAGGATGGCCTCGGCTTCCTTGCCGGTCAGTTTCTTCGGACGCAGGTCCACCAGCATCACATGCGACTCGGTACGCCCGGACACGATGCGCAGCCCGCGCTCGATCAGCGCATTGGCGAGCGCCTGTGCATTGGTGACCACCTGCTGCTGGTACGCACGGAACTCCGGCGTCAGCGCTTCCCTGAATGCGACTGCCTTGGCAGCGATCACGTGCATCAGCGGGCCACCCTGCAGGCCCGGGAAAACCGCGCTATTGATCTTCTTCGCAATCTCTTCGTCATTCATCAGGATGATGCCGCCGCGCGGGCCGCGCAGGCTCTTGTGGGTAGTCGAAGTCACCACATCGGCGAAAGGCACCGGGTTCGGATAGACGCCGCCGGCAATCAGGCCCGAGTAGTGGGCCATGTCGACCATGAACAATGCACCGACGTCCTTCGCGACTTTCTGGAAGCGGGCCCAGTCGATCTTCAGCGCATACGCGGATGCACCGGCGATGATCAGCTTTGGCTTGCGCTCATGGGCAAGCTTTTCCATCTGGTCGTAGTCGATTTCTTCCCGCTCGTTCAGGCCGTAGGACACGACATTGAACCACTTGCCCGACATGTTGAGCGCCATGCCGTGCGTGAGGTGCCCGCCCTCGGCCAGCGACATCCCCATGATGGTGTCGCCCGGCTTCAGGAAGGCCAGCATCACGGCCTGGTTGGCCTGCGAGCCGGAGTTCGCCTGCACGTTCGCGAAATTTGCACCGTACAGCTGCTTGAGCCGGTCGATCGCGAGCTGTTCCGCGATGTCGACGAACTCGCATCCGCCGTAGTAGCGCTTGCCCGGGTAGCCTTCCGCGTATTTGTTGGTCAGTTGCGAGCCCTGCGCTTCCATGACGGCCGGCGACGCATAGTTTTCTGACGCGATCAGCTCAATGTGGTCTTGCTGGCGCTGGTTTTCTTTTTGAATGGCCGACCACAGTTCGGGATCGACGCTGGCAATCGTGTGCTGGCTGGAAAACATCGGTTTGCTCCAATTGGTGCGAAATACGTTGATTCAATCCAGGGAGGCCGTCGGTGCGGGGCAGAGCGGCAGCCTCTTCGTTTTGTTCGGGGGACTCGGGAATCCCCTTCACGGCTGCCCAGGCGTACGGCGGGTGACAACATCCCGCGCTCCCCGGTGGGTGCTCCACCTCACCGGCCTTGAGGCCGGCTTTGCGCCAGTTACGCGAGACAAAATGGCCTCAAATTCTAGAGGACGGGCGATTTTTCAGCAAGGACAGGCGGCGTTTCTCTCAGGGGAATCGGCTACAATGCGGCGGTTCGCAGGCCCCCGCGCTGCAGCTTTTTCCTGAGGCTCCCGCATGATCGTTCTCGTCACCGGCGCCAGTTCCGGTTTTGGCGCTGGTATCGCGCGCAAGTTTGCCGCTCACGGCCACCGGGTGATCGCGGCCGCGCGTCGCATCGACCGCCTGCAGGCGCTGGCCGCCGAGTTCGGAGACGCATTGCTTCCCGTCGAGCTCGACGTCACCCGCAAAGCGTCCATAGACCGACTGCTGGCCGGGCTGCCGCCGGAATGGCAGGCCATCGATGTGCTGGTCAATAATGCAGGCCTCGCGCTCGGCCTCGAGCCTGCCCACGAAGCGCACCTGCACGACTGGGATACCATGATCGCAACCAATTGCCAGGGCCTGGCCTGGATGACGCGCGCACTGTTGCCGCGCATGGTCGACAGAGGCAGCGGCCTGGTGATCAACATCGGCTCGGTCGCCGGCAGCTACCCTTACCCGGGCGGCAATGTGTACGGCGCCACCAAGGCCTTCGTCGAGCAGTTCACCCTGAACCTGCGGGCCGACCTGGTCGGCACCGGCGTCAAAGCCACCAATATCGCACCCGGCATGTCCGGCGGCACCGAATTCTCGAATGTGCGCTTCAAGGGCGATGACGCAGCTGCTGCCAAGGTCTATCAGGGCACCCAGCCGCTGACCCCAGAAGACGTGGCCGAAGCCGCTTACTGGATCGCGACCCTGCCGGCGCACGTCAACATCAACCACATCGAAATGATGCCGACCTGCCAGGGCTTTTCGCCATTTGCGGTCAGGCGCGGCGCATGAGCGGGCCTTTTCGCTGGCCGCTGCGGGTCTACTATGAAGACACCGACGCCGGCGGCATTGTTTTCTATGCCAACTACCTGAAATTCTTCGAGCGCGCGCGCACTGAATGGCTGCGCGCAGCCGGGGTGAGCCAGCAGTTGCTCGTTGAACAATCGCAGAGAATGTTCGTCGTCAAAAGCACGGCCCTCGACTACCATGCGCCCGCAAGGCTTGATGACCAGCTAGAGATCACTGTCACCGTTCAGAAGCTGGGTCGGGCATCGGTGGATTTTTTGCAAGAAGCGTGGTGCACGGGACCGAACACGCCGCACCTGCTTTGCAGCGGCCGGATCCGCGTCGGCTGCGTCGATTCGACGAGCCTTCGGCCCAGCCCCTTGCCTGCAGAGGTTGCGGTGAGGCTCGGTAACCAAATGAAACAATTTGGCGGCTGAATGCGCTCTGTCCTCAGCTTGCGGGCGTTTTTCCTGTATGTACAATCCCACGCGGCCCTCTGTAATCTCAAACTGACCTCGCCATGACCGTCACTCAAGACATGTCCTTCGTTTCCCTGATCAGCAATGCATCGCTGCTCGTCCAGCTGGTGATGGCACTGCTGGTGCTGGTATCGGCGATGAGTTGGACCTACATCTTCCGCAAGCTGTTTGCCATTCGCAGCGCGACCGCCCAGACCACGGCCTTCGAAAATGCCTTCTGGTCCGGCGCCAACCTCAACGCGCTGTACGAAGAAGTCAGTTCCAGCCGTCGCCGCAACGTCAGGAACGGCGCGCTGGAACGGATTTTCGAAGCCGGCATGGAGGAATACCGGAAGGCGCGCGTGTCCTTCACCGGCAAGGACGTGGATACCAGCGCACTACTCGACGGTGCCCGACGGGCGATGCGCGCAGCCTACCAGCGCGAGATGGATGCACTGGAATCGCACCTTGCTTTCCTGGCATCGGTCGGCTCGGTTTCCCCTTATGTCGGCCTGTTCGGTACGGTCTGGGGCATCATGAATTCCTTCCGCGGCCTCGCCAATGTCCAGCAAGCGACGCTGGCAGCGGTCGCACCCGGCATCGCCGAGGCGCTGGTGGCGACCGCGATCGGCCTGTTTGCGGCCATCCCGGCGGTGGTGGCCTACAACCGCTTCTCGCATGACATCGACCGCCTCGCGATCCGGTTCGAGAGCTTCATCGAGGAGTTCTCCAACATCCTGCACAGGCAGGCACGCTGATGGCGCAACATTCGACGCTGCGCGGCGGCCGCAGCCGCAAGTTCAAGGCGGAGATCAATGTCGTTCCCTACATTGATGTCATGCTGGTGCTGCTGGTGATTTTCATGGTGGTCGCGCCGCTGGCGCCGCCGAACTCGATCAACCTGCCGAAAGCCGGGCGCTCGACCCAGCCGCCGGCGGAATACATCGAAATCGAGCTCAGGCCCGACGGCGCAGCGCGCATAGGCATCCACGGACAGGAGATGGAAACAGTCGCCGCCCGGCAGCAGTTGGGTGCCCGCCTCGCCCGCCTGAACCGTACGCATCCGGAACTGCCGCTGATGATCTCGGCCGACAAGGACATCCGGTATGACGAGGTAGTGCAGGCGATCGCCGAAGCAAACAAAGCCGGCATTGCGCGCGTCGGCCTGACCACCCGTTGACACGTCGCGGGACAAGCCTTGAACACGAACGCCACTCCTTATCGCGTACCTCCAGAGCCGGGCCGCTGGCGTGCCTTCGCGCTGGCCATGCTGATGCACGGGCTGCTGCTCGCCCTGCTGTGGGTGGGCGTGTCGTGGCAGAACGTGACGCCGGTCGCAGTAGAGGCCGAGATCTGGAGCCCGCAGGCCCGGCTGGCGGCGCCACCGCCCGAACCCCCGCCAGCGCCTGTCCCGCAGCTGCGGCCAGAGCCCGTACCGCCGGCACCGCCCCCGAAGCCGGCGGCCGTGCCCGAGCCGAAAGTACAGCAGCCGGACCCGGAGATCGCGCTCGAGCAGGAAAAAAAGCGCAAACAGGCCCTCGAGAAAAAACTCGCGCAAGAGCAAGCGAAGAAAGAGGCGCTCGAGAAGAAGCGCGAGGAAGAGCTCGAGAAGAAACGGCTCGCCGAACTCGAGAGGAAAAATCAGGCCGAGGAACAGAAGCGCAAGCAGGCCGAAGAAGAAAAGCGCAGGCTGGCCGAGGAAGAAAAGCGCAGGCTGGCAGAAGAGGAAAAGCGCAGGCAGCTCGAGGAAGAGAAACGCAAACTCGCCGAGGAAGACAGGCGCCGGCAGGAGGAGGCGCTGGCCGAGCAGCGCGCCAAGAAGCGCCGCGATGACGAGCTCAAGCGGCTGCAGGCACTGGCGGGCGAAGGAGTGGCCGGCGATGCGGAGAAGGCGAGCAGCCCGAAACTCGATCCCGGCTATGCACGGCTGATCGCTGCAAAAATAAAATCTAATACAATATTGCCGCCGCTGAACGAGATCGTGGGCAACCCCGCTGTGGAATATGCGATTGAGCTGCTGCCTGATGGCAGCGTGAAGGATGTGAGGCTGCTGCGCCCGTCGGGCATCGCGGCGTTCGACCAGGCAGTCAGGCGTGCAATCGACCGCGCCGCACCCTTCCCGGCCGATCCGGCCACCGGCAGGGTGCCGGCCAGCCTCGCGATTCTGCACCGTCCGAAGGATCAATGAGCTGAGACAGGCGCCACTGATGAAAAGAACTTTCCTGAAGCTGATCTCCGTCGCATGCCTGTCGCCGTGGATACCGGCGCGCGCGCAGCTGCGCGTCGAGATCTCCGGCGTCGGCGCCAACCAGATCCCGATCGCCGTGGGCCAGTTCTGGGACGACCCCGCCGGCGAGAACCAGCTGAGCGCGATCGTCAGGGCCGACCTGAAGCGCAGCGGTGTGTTCCGGCTGATCGATAACAATGAACTGGTGCGCGAAAACTCCGCGCCGAACGATGCGCAGTGGAAGTCGCGTGGCGCAGACGCGCTGGTCGGCGGCAGCCTGCGGTCCGCCGGGGACGGACGGACCGAAGTGAACTACCGGCTGCGGGACACCGTGAAAGCGGCTGACCTCTCGGCACTGAGCCTGACCGTACAGCCACAGTTCCTGCGACTTGCGGCACACCGGATAGCAGACGACATCTTTGAAAAAATGACCGGCATCCGCGGCGCTTTCGCGACCCGCATTGCTTACGTGGCTCGCAGCGGTTCCGAATACCGGCTCGAAGTGGCCGACTCCGATGGCGAGAATGCGTTCATTGCGCTGCGCTCGAGCGAGCCGATCATTTCGCCGGTATGGTCGCCGGACGGCAGCCGCCTCGCCTATGTGTCCTTCGAGAGCAAGAAGCCGGTGATCTATGTGCAGGATCTCGCATCGCGCAAGCGCGGCGCGGTCGCCAACTTCAAGGGCAGCAACTCGGCACCCGCCTGGTCGCCGGATGGGCGGCGGCTGGCGATTGCGCTCTCGCGCGAGGGACTGACCCAGATCTACCTGATGAACGCCGACGGCAGCGAGGTGCGCCGCCTGACGAACACTGCCGGCATTGATACCGAGCCGTGCTTCTCGCCCGATGGCCAGAGCCTCTACTTCACCAGCGACCGCAGCGGCGGCCCGCAGATCTTCAGGATGAATCTCAACGGCGGCGACGTGCGTCGCGTGACCTTCAACGGCAGCTACAACATCAGTCCGGCGATCTCCCCGGATGGCAGGATGCTGGCCTACGTGTCGCGGCGCGAGGGAAGCTTTCAGTTGTACGTGCTCGATCTCGCCACGTCGCAGGAGATCCGCCTGTCGGATGGCCCGCGCGACGAGTCGCCGAGCTTCGCACCGAACGGACGCTACCTGATGTACGCAAGCGAAATCAACGGCCGCGGCACGCTGTCCGTCGTGGCGGTGGATGGCAGCACGCGATACAGCCTGAGCGCAAGGACTTCCAATATTCGTGAGCCGGCATGGGGGCCGTTCACGCGTTAAAAGAAGAGTCAATACAGTTACCAAACCAACCAGGGAGAAAAACCATGCGTGGAATCAAAACCACCGCAATACTCGCAGTGCTGATGATGTTCCTGTCGGCCTGCTCCACCGTAAAGCTCGACGAAAAGGCACCGGTCGAGGAACGCGTTGCAAAGCCGGTGGAAACCTCGCCGGCCCCGGCGCCTGCGCCGGCGTCAGGCGCAGTGGTCGGCAGTGACGCCGATGCCGGCCGCAACAAGTCGCGTTCGACAGACCCGCTCGATGATCCGGCCAGCGTGCTCGCCAAGCGCAGCATCTATTTCGACCTTGACAGCTATGCGATCAGGGATGAATTCAAGCCTGTAATCGAGGCCCATGGCAAGTACCTAGCGGGCAATCCGGATCGCAAAGTCGTTATTCAAGGGCACACCGACGAGCGTGGCGGCAGCGAATACAACCTGGCACTTGGCCAGAAACGCGCCGAGGCAGTTCGCCGCGCACTGTCCCTCGCTGGCGCGAAGGACGCGCAAATGGAAGCTGTTTCGTTCGGCAAGGAAAAGCCGAAGGCGACCGGCAGCAACGAGGAAGCGTGGGCGCAGAACCGGCGCGCTGACATCGCTTACTGATGACCTGACCAATGAACGCTTCTTTCAGAGCTTTCAGCGCCGCCGCGATGGCGGCGCTTTTCTTTCTGGCGCCGATGCGCGCGCACGCAATATTCGAGGATACCGACGCGCGGCGCGAGATCCTGAAGCTGCGCAAGCAGGTTGAAGACCTGAGCGCGCGGATCGATCCGCTGACGGCGCGTACTGAAAACAAGGCCGACACCAAGAGCGTGATCAACCTTGGCAGCGAGATCGACCGGCTGCGCACGGAAATCGCCAACCTGCGCGGCCAGATTGAGCTTCTGTCCAACGATCTCGCGAATGCTCAGCGCCGACAGCGCGACCTCTACGCGGACCTCGACCAGCGCTTGCGCGGACTGGAAGCGAAAGCAGCGGCTGCCCCGGTCGAAAACAAGCAGGCGGAACTTGCCGAGAGCGAGCAGAAGGCTTTCGACGCAGCGCTCGCGCAATTCAAGATGGCCGACTACGCAGCCGCCATCCAGTCACTGTCGTCTTTCCTGCAGCGATATCCGGAGTCTTCGTATCTGCCGCAAGCCTACTTCTGGCTGGGCAGCAGCCACTTTGCACGCCAGGACTGCGCGCTCGCGATCCCAGCCTACCAAACGCTGGTCACGCGCTTTTCCAGCAGCCCGCGCGCTGCCGATGCCATGCTCAACATCGCCAGTTGCCAGCTTGATCAACGGGACAAGGGCGCTGCACGCGAGACACTCGAGAAGCTGATGGCGAGATACCCGGGCACACCAGCAGCCGCTGCTGGACGAGAGCGACTTGCAGAAACTCGCTGAGTGTTACAGCGTGAACCGGATGCAGGATCACGAGTCCTTGTGATACGTGGAGCAGAGAAGAATTTGAAATTGGCGTTTGACAAAACTTCTTTTGGCTGCGTATAATCTTGGTCTTTCGGGTCGTTAGCTCAGTTGGTAGAGCAGCGGACTTTTAATCCGTTGGTCGCAGGTTCGAGTCCCGCACGACCTACCAGAAAAATCAGAGGGCCGGATGAGAAATAATCCGGCCCTCTGTCTTTTTCAACTGCCTTTTTCGGCGGTGTCGATCGCTTGCATCTCCCTGTAATTCAGCCGCGACGTCCGCTCCACGGCACTGGTCTGCGCCGTGCCCTGAGCGCCGCGGCCGCAATAACACCGGTTGCCGCGGCCAGCGCCATCACAGTTCGCGGATGCGTGACCGCCTTCATGTAGTAGCTCTGCTCACGTACCTTGCCCGTTCCCGCCCGCTCGGTCAGGTCCTGCCCCGGCTGGTGCAGGCTGCCGTCTCGATCGCGGGATGCCGGTATCGAACTTTTCTGTTGGTCGATCCCGAGCCATTCCATTGCCTTGTCGAGCAGGCGCGGCGTATGGTGCGCACCGGCCGCCATTAACCGTGCGCTGCCGCCGACATACAGGTCGCGTACAGGATGCTGTGCGGCATGCAGGATGGCATCAGTCACGAGTTCAGGTGCGTATACCGGCGGCGGGTAATTCGGTTCCACTTCCATGTAATTTTTCGCATGCTGGATGAATGGCGTCGCGATCGCCGCCGGCTTGATGAGCGTCACCGACACCGGTGCCTGCTCGGCCTCGAGCTCCGTGCGCAATGAATCGACGAAGCCTTTCACCGCATGTTTGGAGGCACCGTAGATGCCCTGCATCGGCAGGCTGCGGTCGGAGGTGATACTGCCCACGGTGATCAGCGCGCCACCACGCGCCTTGAGCTGTGGCACTGCGGCGAGGCAGCCATGCACCACGCCCCAGAAATTGGTATCGAACAGCCGCCGCATATCCTCGCGACTGATCTGTTCATTGGTACCGAACATACCGACACCGGCATTGTTGACCCAAGTATCGAAACCACCGAACTTCTCGATGGCGACTGTGGCGATGCGCTTGACTTGCGCCTCGTCACCGACGTCGGCGACGACCGTTTCCACTTGGGCACCCTGTCCGCGCAACTCGGCGGCCAATTCTGAAAGTGCCGCCTCATTGCGCGCAGCCAGCACCAGCTTCGCGCCGGCAGAGGCTGCCGTTCGGGCAGTGGTAAGCCCTATGCCGCTGGTCGCACCGGTCAGTACCAGCACTTGTTCCGGCAGGGGTTTGAGCGTCGTTCTCATGGGCAGTCTCCTGAAATCCGGACAGCGTTGCGAAACGCGTGCCAGCAAGACGAGCGGCCGCCCGGAGCAGGCTCAGGGCAAGGGGTGCAGTCGACAGTAAAGGCGACGCTGCGGGCGTATCGTCACGCGGCTACCCGGAAAGACCTGATCGGGATCGAGAATGTCCAGCTCATGTCGGCGCAGCACCTCGCACAGGATCAGTGACGCTTCCAGCTGCGCAATCATCGCTCCGGTGCACACGCGCGGACCGAGCCCGAACGGCAGGTATGCACCGGCACGTCCGCCGCCGCCCGGCGCATCGAAGCGTGACGGATCGAAGCGCTCAGGATCGCGCCAGTACCGGCGGTGGCGATGCAGCAGCCAGGGCGAAACCACGACGAAGCTGTCGGCCGGCACCCGGAAGCGGCCCAGGCGATCCTCGCGCAGCGCGCGCCGGGTCAGGAATGCGACCGGCGGATAAAGGCGCAGCGTCTCGCGAAATACATTCCTCAGCCACGGCAACGACTTCAGGTCATCGAACGCAAACTCGCGCGCACCGAGTTGTTCGCGGATCTCCGCGCGCAGCCGATGCAGCGCCTCCGGCTGCCGGGAGAGCAGAAAGAAGGTCCAGGCCAGCGCGCTCGCAGTGGTCTCATGCCCGGCCAGGAAGAACACCGCCAGTTGGTCTATCACCTGCTCGCGCGAGAATCCCTGCCCGTCGCCATCGCGGGCATCGATCACGGCTTGCGCAAAATCGACGTAGCTTGCGCCGCGCTCCAGTTCGGCCAGCCGTTGGTCCACCAGCTCCGCAAGCAGCCCGCGGATGCGCGCGGCCTCCTCGAGCAGTCCCGGCGGCAGTTCTGGCGGACGGCTCGGATGGCTGGCCAGCACCACGCGCAGATCGAACTGCGGCACCTGCTGCTGGAAGCGCGCAAACGATTGGAAGACTTGCGCCGCTTCGCCGGCATCGATGGGCTTGGAAAAGATGGCGCGGAACATGATGTCTGCGGTCACCCGACTCAATTCGGCTTCGAGGTCGAGCACCGTGCCGGTCGGGATTACTGCCAGCCGCCCCACGAAAGCCCGTACCGCACGCTGCATGTGGGCGAACACCTGCGCCAGCCGCATGTGCATGAAGGCCGGTTCGAGCATGCGGCGGTCATGCTCCCAGGTGTCGCCGCCGGAGATCAGCACGCCGTCGCCCAGCAATGGACGCAGGCCGGACACCATCAGGTCACTCTTCGGATAATTGGCCCGGTCTTCGCCGAAGATACGGCGCACCAGCTCGGGGTCATTCACGATGAATACCGGCCGCCGGCCGATCGGCACGGTGACGACATCATCGGTGTAGCAGGACTGCGGCAAGGTCTGCAGCAGGTCGGGGGCGCGCTCGAGGAAGATCTTCAGCCCGACGGCGAGGCTGGAACGCAGCGGCGGCGCCGGCGGGCGCCAGTGGTCGGCACCCATCGGCGGCATAGCGTAGTAAATTTAGACTTACATTGATTGAAGTAAGTCCATGTTGACTGCAAACGCACTGCAGGTCAACCGGGCGCGCTGCACAGCCCAGCCGCGCCCGGACGACGCGGCTCAGTAGCGGGTGGTGTACACCAGTCGGAAATTGCGCGGTTCGATGGGATGGAATACCCGGCCCGAGAGCCCGCTGCCAAGGCCCGGGAAGGTATAGGAATCGTTGTAGTAATCGATCGCGGACTGCTGGCGGTCGAGCAGGTTGAAGCCCAGCAGTTCCAGTGTCGAGCGCTCGTCGATGCGGTAGCGCAACCGACCGTTCAGTGTGGTCGTGCCCTGCGAGCGCACTGAATTGTCCTCGGTCAGCGGCCGCGGGCCGAAATGGCGCAGCTGCAGTGCGCCACTGAACGGGCCGCCATCGTCGATGATGGCCGCGACCGAGACCACGCCCTCGACTGCGCCCGGGATGTAGCGGCCATCGCCGCCCGCATCGCGGAAGCGCGCGTGCGCATAGGCGAAATCGGCATCCAGCGTCAGCCAGCGACTGGCCTTGATGTAGTTGTTGAATTCCACGCCGACGCGACGGCTGCGTCGCCCCGAGTCCTCGGTACGTCCCTCGTCGCCGACGTAGACGATCTCCGACGCACTGTCGAGCTGGAACAGCGCGAGCGTCGTCTGTACGCCTGCAATTGCTTCGGTGCGCAAGCCGATTTCCTGACCGAGGGTACGCACCAGCCCGGTCGAACGCAGGTTGCTTATCGGATTGATGGTCACGCCACGCGCATCGTTCGAATGGTAGCCATTGCCAACGCTGTAGTAATACTCGGTCTTCTGCCACGGCCCGAACACCAGGCTCAGCTTCGGGCTGGCGATAAAGTCGGACACGGTATCGGTATTGGCGGGATCCGACTGCCCGCGATTACGGAAGCGGAACCAGTCGCCGCGCAGGCCGGCCACGGTACGGAACCAGTCGCTCCAGTGCACGTGGTTCTCGCCGTAGATGCCAATGCTGGACTGGAGGATCTGGTCGCTGCGGCAGTTCGACAGCCGACAGCCGATCGGCGCGCGCGCTTGCGTGCTGCCGAGCCGGTTGAAGACATTGTCGCTCTGCAGCTGCACGCCGAGCGTATTGGCAGCTTCCTTGCCGATACCGGACAGGTGCCAGTTGCGCGACAGGTTCAGCCCGCTGGTGACGCGGCTGTCGCGCTGGTTGAACTGACTGTCGGGCGAATATTCGAAATTCGAGTACAGGTCGAGATAGTTGCGGATCACATAGGCCTGCGCGCGCGTCGAGCCGCCGGCATCGGTCCGGCGCCATTCGCCCGACAGGCTGTAGCGCTGCGCCTCGGCACCGGAGCTCGGATCCAGCGTGTCCCAGCGGGAGATCAGGCCGGCGCGATATTCATTGAGCGGAATCTGGTCAGTGGAATTCCAGCGACCGCGGTAGGCCATCGCCGTCAGCGAAAAACCGTTGGCGTGCGTGCCCTCGACATAGCGCAGCACGCCATTGAGCTTGCGGTAGTTGTCCGGGTTGCTCCACGGGCCGTCGTAATGGGACAGCTCGAGCGCATACAGCAGCTTGCCCTTGCCAAAAGCCGGCGAGTCGGCCAGCAGCGTGCGCGCGTGGCCGAACTGGCCGAGGCCGATGCTGGCAATACCGCGCTCGAGCGCCTCGGCGGTGTAAATCGCGGCCGAGCCGGCATTTGCGAAATCGCCATCGGCCGCGTAGTACGGGCCCTTGCGGTAGTGAATGGACGAGATCAGTTCCGGGATCAGCGGGTTCAGATCGGCCCAGCCCTGACCGTGCGCATGGCTGCGCTGGTTGATCGGCATGCCATCGAGCGTGAGCTTGATGTCCAGACCATGATCGAGGTTGAAGCCACGCAGAAAATACTGGTTGGCCTTGCCGTCGCCGCTGTGCTGGCTGACGATCAGCCCTGGCATCACTTCCAGCAATTCGCCGGTCCTGGCCACCACCCGATTGCCAATTTGCGCGGGCCCGGCCACGCCCTCGCTGGCCGCGTCCGCGATACCGAGCAGCCCGTAGCGTGACGCGCGGACCTCGACCTCGGGAAGCTCCCGCACATCATTCGCGTGCACGGCACCGACAGCCATCAGGCCAACAAGGAAGCCCGGCCCCCACAGCCGGGCGGATAGTGAGGAGCGATGCAACAGGCAAAAAGTCATGAATTCGCCAAGTTTCGTCACAGAAAGTTAATGAGCATACCAAAGCGCCCTTCGTTTACCCTTTGCAAATTCGGAAGGTTGGACCCGTATAAAAAATTGATCAAAAGCAAAATCTCCGGATTGCGATTACACTCTTTTTCGTTTTCCGGCGTTCGGACACAATCCGATCCTGTCGGTGGACCCATGCCTATGTGCATTCGCATCACGAATCTTTGGTAGTTGAAGTTAAAAGTCTTTTAACAACAATTCATCGGAGTAAATCATGCGTTTCATCCCTGCACTACTGGCCGGCCTGCTTGCCGCAGCGCTGTTGCCAGTCGCCGTCGCCGACACGACGGACGTCAAGACCCAGACCGTGGTCGAAATCAAGAAGAAGGGCGCTCACTGCGAGAACGACCCGAACTGCTTCAACCGCTATCACCCGAACATCAAGCCGGTTGCGCGCGCCAAGCCGGGCGACCTGATCAAGATGCACACGCGTGACGCGCTGGACTCGAACCTGAACATCAATTCGAAGCCGAAGGATGTCACCGCGATCGACCTGAACCTGGTACATCCGATGACCGGCCCGGTCTACATCGAGGGTGCCAAGCGCGGCGACGTGCTCGCCGTCACGCTGATCGACATCCAGCCGGACGAATACGGCTACACCACCATCGTTCCCGGCTTTGGTTTTCTGGCTGACAAATTCACCGAGCCCTTCGTCGCTAACTGGAAGTTGAACCGCATGGAAGCGGTGTCCGACCAATTGCCGGGCGTGCGCATTCCGATGAACGGCTTCATGGGGTCGGTCGGCGTGCTGCCGGGCGAGCCGGAAGTGAAGAAATGGCTCGAGCGCGAGGCGCAATTGGCCAAGGCCGGCGGTGTTGCACTGCCGCCGGAGCCGACCGGAGCCCGCCCGCCTGAGGTCTGCGGCCCGAACGGCAGCAACAAGAGCGAATGCCTGCGCACGATCCCGCCGCGCGAGAACGGCGGCAACATGGACGTCAAGCAGATGGTCGAGGGCACGACCCTGCTGCTGCCCTGCTTCGTCGATGGCTGCGGCTTCTTCATCGGCGATGTCCACTATGCGCAGGGCGATGGCGAGGTCGCTGGCACCGCAATCGAAATGGGCGCAGTGGTGACCGTCAAGACCGCCATCCGCAAGGGCATGGCATCGGTGGTCAAGCAGCCGATGTTCGAGGGCGGCTCGCAGCTCAAGAAGCTGGAGCCGGACCAGTTCCACGCCGTGGTCGGCTATCCGTTCAAGGAAGCCGGCGAAGTGCCGCCGCAGTGGTCCTACCTCGACAGCGAGAAAATCAAGCCGCTGACCCAGCTGTCGAATGACGTGACAATGGCGGCCCGCAATTCCCTGCTCGCGATGCTCGAATGGCTGCAGACGGAGAAGGGCCTGACCAAGGAGCAGGCTTATGTGGTGACCAGCGTCGCGTGCGACCTGCGGATCAGTAATGTGGTCGACGTGCCGAACTATGCGGTGACCACCATCTGCCCGCTCGAGATCTTCAACAAGTAAGCGCCGCTTCTGTCGGCAATCAAGAGCGAGGCTGGTCCCTCGCTCTTCTTTTTTCAGGTCATCCATGAACAGAAGAACACTGCTGCTCCGAACCGCGGCGCTGGCCGCGCTCGCAACATGGCCACTGTCAGCCGCCCTCGCCCACACGCCCTATCGGCAGTGGGACATTTTTCGCCGTCGCTACCTGCAGTTGCTGACCGCGCGCAGCGATCTCGACGGCGACGCGGCGGGCGATGACTGGGTTGCCCACCTCCGGGAACATTTGCCGCTTTCGCGCGCCATGGTCAGCCGCGCGCGCGACATGGGCCGGGTCGCCAGCCTGCTCAAGACGGACCAGGCGAAGCTGGCCGTGGTGTCATACGCGGATGCGCAGGCGATGGCTCGGGGGCTTGCCCCGTTCGATGAGTATTCGCCGATGCCGGTGCAGCTCCTGCTGGACAATGGCACGCACCTGCTGGTCGCCCGCGACAATTTGCCGCTGCATCACGCTTACGCGATCACGGCCTCGCTGCTGGAAGCGCGCGAGCGGCTGCACCTGCTGGTGCCGATGGCGGGTCGCTTCGGCCTGACCGTGCATGCCGGCGCGCGCGCGGCTGCATTGGGAGAACCGGTTCAAGCACCTGCTCCTGCGGACGGCGCATGAGAGCGTGGCTGCTGGGCGCACTGCTGCTTGCAGCACAGGCCGGCGCGCATGACGCGATCGGCGTGGACGCGCGCAAGGCCTATCTGCAAAAGCTCGCGTCGCTGCAGCACAGCGCCCAGTCGGGCGCACCGGCGGCGCGCGCCGCCGCGCTGGTCGAGACGGGCCGCACGCTGGACGAGATCCGGGGCCTGCTGAATGAGGACATCGTCAGCCATGGGCGGACGCAGGGGCTGGAGACATCGATCCTGGTGGACCAGCTGAATGCCGGCCCGCACCGCCTCCAGCTGTCGCCGCATACCCGGCTCTATCTGGCCAACCAGCGTCCCTACCGCGACGCGCTGGCGCTGGCGCCGCGCGGCCCGCACGCATCGATCGCGCGTTTCATGCTGCTGAAGAATAATTTCTACGACAGCTTCGTCGATGACCCGCTGCAGCCGGTCGCGCAGGACAAGGCCACGCTGCTGGAGATGATCGCCCATGGCAATGCGCTGCGCGCGAAGCCGGATCCGGCAATCGATGCGGAGGAAGTGGACTTCATCCTCGCGCTGCACTACCTGCAGGCGAAGCGGTCAGGCGCCTTGCCGGCCGCCGAATGCGAGCGGCAATTCGGCGGCCTGCTGAAAGGCTTTCGCCACCGCTGGCCGACCAGCCTGAAGCTGGCCACACTCGAAGCACTGGCGCCGCAATGATCTGGCGCGCCGTGCTCTGCCTGCTGCTGTGGCCGTGCATCGCACTGGCCCACCAGTCGGGCAACAGCTACCTGAGCCTGACGAGCGATGCGCAGCGCTTTGCCGTCCAGGCCGATTTCCCGGTCAGGGACCTGCCTGCGCTGCTGCAGCTGCCTGAAGATGGGAACACGGACCTCGCGCGTGATCAGGTGGAAGCGCTTGCACCGCGACTGGCGGCGCTGATTTCGGAATCGCTGCGGATCGAGGCCGATGGCACCGCGGTCGGCCTGCGTTTCGACGGACAGCGCATTGTGCTTCGCAACGACGGACTGTATGTGAGCCAGCGCCACGTCGCGCCGCCGTTGCCGGCCGGCGCAGGCAGCCTGCTGCTGCACTATCCGTTCTTCAGCGAAGAGCAGCCGGTCGCGCGCGCCTTTGTAAAGCTCAGCGCAAACGGCACCGAAACTTCGGCAGTATTCGACGCCCGCCATCCGACCCGGCGGCTGGCGCTGCGCGACATGCCACTCTCCGAATCGCTGGGCACCTTCGCTCGCGAGGGAATGCTGCACATCTGGAGCGGCCCGGACCACCTGCTGTTCCTGCTGTGCCTGCTGCTGCCCGGCCTGTCGCTGGCTGCTGGCGGCCTGCGTCCGATGGGCGTGCACGCGCTGCAGGTCGTGACGGCATTCACTGTCGCACATTCGATCACACTCGCTGCCGCGGCAGCGGACTGGATCGTGCTGCCCGAGAAGCTGGTGGAAGCCGGCATCGCGGCATCGATCATCGTGGCTGCCGGTCTGGTACTGCGCTCGCGCAGCACGGTTCATCAATGGAAGCTGGCGTTGGGTTTCGGCCTGATCCACGGGCTCGGCTTCGCGAACGGCCTGCGCGAGCTGGGGCTGTCATCCGAGCACTTCATCGGCACGCTGCTGGCGTTCAATCTTGGCGTCGAGTTCGGCCAACTGGTGGTGGTGGCGGCTGCGGCATTGCTGCTTGCCCCGTGGTTGCGGTCTGCCACGGCGGTTGGCCGCCTGCAGGTCTGGGGCGCATGGTTCAATCTGCTGCTGGCGACCGGATGGCTGGTCGAGCGGCTGGCCTGAACGCGGTCAGAAAATCAGGAGTCGCTGGATTCGCCACTGGTGTCCGGTGCCTGCGATTGCGCCTCCCTGGCCTGCCGGCGTCGCGCCTGCTCGCGCCGCACCTCGCGAATCTGCTGCAGCGCAAAAACCATGACCACGATGAAGATGCCGAGCTCAATCCACATGCCCATATCCGCTCCCGGTTCGAAAGATAAAAAAAATCGGCCACCAGGGCCGATTTTTCATCAGGACGGCCTCGCCGTCATTCGCCGCGCAATTAGCGGTTGGCGATGTACATCGTGATTTCAAAGCCGAAACGCAGGTCGGTTGCTGCCGGGGTGGTCCATGCCATGAGATGCTCCTTGAATATTCGGTAGAAACGCTGGAAATGTTTGGTGACAGGGGAAGCTGCCAACGTGCCCATATTGCCCGTACTGCGACCCGGGCACCATCCGCGAAAAACGGAATCGGCCCTGCAGATTTTCATGAGAGCGCCGGCTCAGCGCCCCGCCAGCTGCAAGGCAGCCTCCGCAGACATCGACGACCCGTGCAGGAAGCCCTGGAATTCGTCGCAGCCGAAACTGCTGAGCAACTGCTGCTGGGCCGAGGTTTCGATGCCCTCCGCGATGACCGTCATATGGAGGTTTTTGCCGAGCGTGATGATCGATTGCACCACCGCGCTGTCATTGCCTGGCCGGTCGAGGCCATGCACGAAGGACTGGTCGATTTTCAATTGATCGAGCGGCAGGCGCTGCAGCAAGGAGAGCGATGAATAGCCGGTGCCGAAATCGTCCAGCGCGAACCGCACCCCGAGCTGCCGCAGCTCGCGTATTTTGCCGATGCTCCCTTCGACATCCTCGATCAGCATGCTCTCCGTCAGCTCCAGTTTCAGCAGGGCGGCCGGCACACCGGTCGAGGCGAGCGCGAGCTGCACATCGCCGACAAACTCCGGACTGCGCAGCTGGCGCGGGCTGACATTCACCGAGATCAGCAGCGGCGCAAGTCCCGTTGCCTGCCAGGCAGCCAGTTGGGAGCATGCCTGCTGCAGCACCCAGCGGCCGAGCGGCAAAATGAAACCGGTCTCCTCGCAGATCGGGATGAAGCCGTCCGGGAAGACCAGGCCTCGCGTCGGGTGCTGCCAGCGCAACAGGGCCTCGAAGCCGATCAGCCGACCGTCGCGGCTCCATTGCGGCTGGTACTCCAAAATGAATTCATCCTGCAGCGACGCACGACGCAGGTCCGCTTCCAGTGCCATCCGCTGGTTAATCAGCTGTTGCATGCGCGGATCGAAGAAGTGCAGGCCATTGCGTCCGGCCTGCTTGGATTCGTACATGGCGAGATCGGCCTGCTTGAGCAGTTCGTCCACGGAGGCGCTGTCTCCCGCGAACAGGGTGACGCCGACACTGGCAGTGCAGCTGTGCCGGACGGCGCCGAGCTCGAACGGCCTCTTGAAAGCAGCCAGAACCTTGCGCGCAGCGGTCTCTGCCTGCAGCGCGGCCATGGCTGTCCCTTCCCCCAGCTCTTCCAGCAGCACCACGAACTCGTCGCCGCCGAGCCTGGCGACGGTATCGACCGCGCGCACGCAATCGCGCAGGCGCTGCCCGACCTGTTTGAGCAGCGAGTCGCCGACGTCGTGCCCGAGGGTGTCGTTCAGGGTCTTGAAATTGTCGAGATCAAGGAACATGAGCGCACCGTACTGCTTGTGCCGGAAACTGGAGGCCAGCGCATGCTGCAGCCGGTCGAGCAGGGATGCGCGGTTCGGCAGCCCGGTGAGCTGGTCGAAGAAGGCCAGCTGGTGGATGCGATGCTCATCGGCACGCCGCCGTTCCTCGAGGGCGACTTCGCCCGATATGTCTTTCAGACAACCGACCATCCGCAGCGCGCGGCCCGCAGTATCGCGCACGATATGGGCGCGGTCTTCTACCCATGCGTAGGATGCATCGCTTCGCTGCAGCCTGAATCGGGAAGACCATGCTACGCCGCCGGAGCCCAGCGCGGCACGGACTTCCTGTTCGACGCGCAGACGGTCTTCCGGATGAACCAGCTGCAACGCATTGCGCTGCCCGCAGACGTACTGGCGCTGCCCGAGCAGGTGAAACATGCGCTCGCCCCACCAGATGTGGTCTGTCACCACATCCCACTCCCACAGCGCATCCGAGGTGAGTCCGGCAACGATGCGGAAACGCTCGTTCCAGCGATGTGCGGCCTGCTCGACATGGCGGAACTCGCTGACATCCTGCAGCACGCCGCGCAGCAGGGTGACCCGGCCATCGTCCGGGCTGCGCTCGGGGCTGGCGAGCCAGCGCAGGTGGATGTCGCGGCCGCCGGCATTGAAAGCACACTCCTCGTCCATCGGCACGCCGGATACGAAGCAGGTGGCCAGCGCGGCTTGCCAGTGATCACGGCATTCCGGATGAATCATGCCGGTCAGCTCGGTCATCGGGAGCGGCTGGCCCGGTGTGCGGCCCAGCAGCGCCAGTGCCTCGTCCGACCACGCAATGTCCGGTTCATCTGACTGCAATTGCCAATAGCCGACACGGGCAAATTCAGCACTCAGGTGTTCAAGCACCGCATGACGCTGCGCCTGCTCGCCGAGCAGGTCATGCAGCATGCGCTGCCTGCGGCGCAATTCGAGCGTCGCCATCGCCAGCATGGCCAGCGTTTCAAGCTGCTCTCGCTGCCTTGGCGTCAATGCACGCGGCTGGGTGTCGAGCACTGCCAGCATACCCAGCGTGTGACCTGCCTGAGTACGCAGCGGATAACCCGCATAGAACCGCAATCGGGGACCGCCGGCGACGAGGGGGTTGTTCTTGTACTGCGGATCGCGCAGCGCGTCCGCTACCTGATAGAAACCGGCCTGGCGTATACCCTGCGTGCAGAACGCGGCCGACAAATCCATCTCGCGCATCGACAGTCCATGGACCGCCTTGAACCACAACCGGTGGTTGTCGATCATGCTGATGGCGGCCATCGGCGTGTCGCACAGCTCGGCTGCCAGTTTTACCAGCCGGTCAAATTCAGTCTCGGGCTCGGAGTCCAGAATGGCGAACGCTCGCAACGCCGCCAGACGCGCTGCTTCATCTGCGCCGATATCAGATTCACAAGGTGACGGGAGTTCGTCCGGCATCAGCGGGGAGCTCCACCAGTCTGCGGCGGCCGGATTGTCCGCCGCGATTAGCTTTGACCCCGCGGATCAGTCACCTGCATGCTCAGGCCATTGATCTATGCCGTGTCCGCTTCTCCTGACGGGAATGCGTGCGATGCTGGTGAGGCACACCGATTGCGTGTGCGACACGGAAAGACTGCTGAGTGGCAGCAAGGTCGCGGGCGGTCACCCCGGCCTGGGAAGGCAATAGCAGGCAAAGGGAACAGGCCGCGACAGAAATAATGGCGAAGAGAGAGTGCATGCCCTCCATTAGGCGCTTTTCCGGCTTGCGGCACAATACGTCATCTGACGGAGGCGGCCCTCCTCTACTTTATCCGTCGCGGCCATCGATGCGCGGCGCCATCAGCTTCGGCGCATAGGCAGCGAGATACATGCCGAACGACAGGGTCCAGCAAGCGGCCGATGCGACCAGCAGTTCCTCGTATGCGGATGCCCCCCATGGCAGTGCGGCAAGCACGCGCAGTAGTGCACCGGCCTGCAGCAGCAGGTACATCGACCACTCTGCGGGGCCGGCGCGCAGTGGCCGACCGGTATGGCCGAGCGCGGTGCGCGTGATCATGCCGATGATCAGCCCGCCGGTGGCACCCACACCGAGCGCATGGAAGGCGGCGCTCTCGCTGGTCCAGCCGATGGCCGCCGTGGCGAGCAAGGCCAGCCCGATCGCGACCCACAAATAGGACAGGTGCAGGATCCACAGCAGCGGATGCGCAAGCACGCGCTGCGGCCGGTAGCCGATGCCGCGCACCGCGACGGTCAGCGCTGCCGCCAGCGACAGTCCGGCTACCGAGGGTTCGGGCATGCCGAGCGACCAGGCAGCGACCGTGAGCGCAACCAGGGCTATCGACAAGCGATCATGGCGCGGCCTGGTAAGCGGCTGTGCGGCTGGAACCGCGTTGGCGGTGAAGGACGGAATCACACGCGCGCCCATCACCACTTCGATCAGCACGATCATGAGCAACGCAATGCGCGGCGGGGTCAGCGGGTCGAGGGCCAGCACGCCCAGTACGGCAGCGTGGAACAGCAGATTGAGCACGGCCATCGCGCCCAGCAAGGCCGGCAGGAAGAGATTGCGCCGATTGTCCGCCTGACGCAGTGCGCGCCAGACCGGCCAGGCCGCCAGCGGAAGGAAGATGACATCGATGATTGCGGCTGCCAGCGGCGGTGCAGCCAGCAACGCAAGGCGCCCGGCCGCCCACACGCCCGCCAGCAGCGCGAGGTGTCTGCCGCTCGGTGTCGGCAAACCGGTCCAGTTGCGCGCGGCGGTGTAGAGGAAACCGACCACGACCGTGGCGGCAAAACCGAACACCATCTCGTGCACGTGCCAGGCCAGCCCGGGGCTGAGCGCTGCCGGCGCGACACCGAAGAATGCAGCAACCCAAAGCGGCACGGCCAGCGTGGCCAGCAATGCAGCGGCCAGATAGAACGGTCGAAAACCCAGCCTGAACAGCGCCAGCCCCTGCGGACCGCGGGGCGGTTTCGCGTCCGGGCGGGATAAAGATTGAGCACGCAAGCCCGGCTCCTCGAGCGTCAGCAATGGCATCGGTAATTCCTTTCGATACTGGCAGCATTAACATGCATGATAAATGCATGTTATTCTCGCGCACCGTGAAAGGCAATCTCAAACCGACAAGGCAGGCAAACCATGCGGCTGACCGTGTTCACTGACTACGCATTGCGCACACTGGTCTATCTGGCACTCGAGGACGACCGGCTGGCAACGATCGATGAGATCTGCGACGCATACGGCATACCCCGGAATCACCTGACCAAGGTCGTGCATCTGCTGGGCGGTTCGGGCTGGGTTCGGACGGTACGCGGCAAGGGTGGCGGGCTGGCACTGGCCCGGCCGCCGGAGGATATTTCAGTGGGACAGGTGATACGGCTCACGGAGAGCGATTTCCAGATGGTCGAATGCTTCGACAAGGGCAGCAACCGCTGCGTGCTGTCGCCCGCATGCCGACTGAAATCCGCGCTGCGCGAGGCGACCGACGCGTGGTTTGCGGTGCTCGATCCGCTGACGCTGGCCGACATCGCAGGCAACCGGCGCCAGCTGCAGGGATTGCTGCAGGCCGCGGGCTGAGCCGCGTCACTCGACGGTAAATTCGAATTTGTGCCGGCGGCAGTCGAGGGTATTGATGTAGTACATGTCGAAGCGTGCGCCGGTTTCCGCGCCGGCCCGCATGCGGATGCTGTGGCGACCGATGATGTCGCCGCCTTCATCTCGCACGGCAACGCGCAGTCGTCCGCGGAACGGCTGCGCCGCCTTGTTCACCAGCACGCCACCGACGTTGTAGTCGACGCAGTACACCCGCTTGACCACGATCTCGGGATTATTCGTCTCCAGCGTCTCGCTCGCGGCCAGCATGGGCAGCGCCGACGGCAATAAGGCCAGCATCCGGATAAAGCGCATCATCGTTTTCCCCTCCTGATGACGCGCTGGCGGTAACGCGCGTCAGTCGATCTGATATTTCTGCACGGCGGCCTCGTCCCACACCATGCCGAGGCCGGGACCGCGCGCCGTCACGCCTCCGTGCTCGATGCGGTTCGGCTCGGCCAGCACCGCTGCGCCGAAGTCCATGAATTCCAGCCAGTCGCAGGTCGGCGTGACCGCCAGCACATGGGCACTGGCCTCGATGAACAGATGACTGGACACCGGCATCGATGCCGCTTCTGCCATGCCGGCCACGCTCATCCAGCCGGTGATGCCGCCGATCTTCATCAGGTCCGGCATCATCAGGTCGCAGGCACCGGCCGACAGCGCCTGCTCGGCATCGCGCGGGAACCACCAGTTCTCGCCGGTCTGAATATTTGTCCCGACCGCGGACCTGACCTTCGCATGTCCCTGCAGGTCTTCCGCGCTGACCGGTTCCTCCACCCAGTGCAGGTCCAGACCCTCCAGCGCACGGATGCGACGGATGGCGTTGACCGGAGACAGGCTCTGGTTGAAGTCGACCATCAGCGCCACGTCCTTCCCGACCATCTCGCGCACCGCACGCGCTACTTCCACATCCCGCTTCGGGTCGGCATAGCCGAGCTTGATCTTGATGCCCGTGAAGCCCTGGTCCAGCGTGCGCTGCAATGAGGCTGCATCTGCGACCGGGTCAACCATGCCGTAGCTGTCATACGCGCGTACTGCGCGGGGTTCGCCGCCCAGCAGCCTGACCACGGGCTGGCCGGCCGCCTTGCCCAGCGCATCCCAGTAGGCCATATCGAGTGTCGATACCACCATGCCGAGCAGTCCCTGCAGGCCAAGCAGCCGGAAGCGTGCCTGCATTTGCTGCATGCGCTGCACGGGCACCACCGGCTGACCTTGCAATTCCGGACGCAGCGCATCGACCAGCGCCTGCAGCGGCCTCAAGGTCACCGGCGTGTAGCCGAACAGATAGGCACTGCCGGTGACGCCTTCATGGGTCAGCACGTCCAGCAGCAGCAGCGGCGCGGTTTCGATTGCACCGGAAGCAGTTCGCACCGGGCGCGCGATCGGCGCGTTGACGGCGCGCGCGCGAATGTCCCGGATCGTCAGTGCGTCCATCATGGGGCCTCCTGAAAAAGATCGGTTCGTAAACCCGAAATTTTAGGCGCCCGGAATGATTCGCGGCTTTGGAAATTGTTGAGGCCGGCTATTTGGCCGGACGCTCCGCATCCTGCACGGGATAGGAATCCGACGTGTACTGCGGCCCTTTCATGATCATTACGATCAGGCAGCCGAAAGCCACGGTCAGCACCATCGTGACGTGGAAGATCGCGAGGCCGATCAGGGTGTAGTTAAAAGTGCGCAGGCGGCGCGCGATGTCTTGCGGATCGCCGTCGAACGGCAGGACAGCCGCCAGCCCCCAGGCCAGCAGCAGAAGCAACAGCCCTGCCCCGCACAGCTTGGGCAATTTGCGAACCAGCCTCCACTCCAGCCCTGCCGGTGCCCGGACGGAGTTCGGATTTTTTCTCATGGCGTAACACGCTCGACAGAGACAAACACCAAGCTAGCATACGCCCCTTTGTCCCGGTACGCCGCCCGGGGCCTCGACTTCCTGCATCGCAAGCACCGCCTCAGGGAAATCGCACCCAGGGTTTCGGTGAATCAGGCAGGCTGGCAGTCGCCTTTGCAGCGGGGCCGGCGGCCGACACAGGCTTTTCCGGCATGGCTGACGAATGGTGGCTGGAGATCAGCCATTCGCCTTCGATTCGCTTGTAGGTGAATGTGTAGCGCGCCCTGACCTGGGTGCCGTCACCGAAACGGAAGGTGTAGAGACCGCTGTCGACCGCGCTATCGCAGTCGACCTCGATGACTCTGTCGTCAATGCGACCCTCGGGGTGCCGTTTCAGGAACTGGACGAAATAGTCTTCTTTTTCGGTCGCCGTAAAGCGAACGCGGTCGGACAGTGTGGGGATGAGCACCGATCCGGGAGCGTAGTTGGCCACGACTTTCTTCGCATCCTTGCTGCGCAAGGACGCGTTCCAGCGATCGAACAGCGCAGCGATCTCGGTCTTGAACGGCGGCTCGCAGCCGCCGGCGGGCACCACCGCCTCTGCAGTCGCGCCGGCGCTCGCCTGACCGACGGCAGCGTCGCTGGCGGGATCCGGCGGGACTGCGGTCGACTTGACATCGGCAGAGGCCGGCTCTGTCGGCTCGAGTCTCACCGCCTGCGCGTCAGCCACCGCCCGCGAGGCGGCTGTGCGGTCTTTCACCTTGACCCGGGTCGCCTGTGGTGCCTGGCCTGCACCTGCCAGTACCGGCGCCGCCGGGACGAGCACGGCCAGCATCAGGCCACCCATTATCGTCTGGTATTTTTTCATTCCGTTTGTCCCTCGCTGGAACATGATCGTCTGCAGGGCGAGCCCGCCACGGCACCAGGTTATTTTTTGATTAACCCGCCGACACCTGGGTTGCCCTCGTCCGGATTTACACACGAGTTCTCGTAGTTCATTATCGATCCGGCGCGGGTTTTCTGGAGGTCGGACTGCGTGAAATACCGGTTTTTTCTGCAATGCTAAAGATATGCCGGCGAACTGCCGAGATTTAAGATAATTCGGTTCGGGCTACACAACCAGCGGCTGCGCGGGATGCCCGATGTACTTGATCGCTGAACCCCGGGAGAATCCGATGTCCGAGAAATTCGCGCCGCCCGTGACCGCCGACCCGCATGACGCCGGGTGCCGGTGCTGCTCCGTCTTTCCGGCGGAACGCTCGCGCCGGCAATTCATCACGGCAGGTGCGGCGCTGGTGGCCGCTGGCATGGCAGGCATGATGCCGGGGCGTGCGCGAGCAGGCGGCGGCAATTACGAAGCGATGCTGGTCAACTGCATCGATCCGCGCTTCACGACACTGAGCTGGCAATACATGGGGCTGCTGTCCGGGGTTGATCGCGAAAAGCTGGGGGACAACTACAGCCACTTCGTGATGGCCGGCGGCCCGATAGGCGCGGTGCATCCGAAATTCGCACCGTGGCACAAGACCTTCTGGGACAACCTCGACATCACCGTCGGCCTGCACCATATCAAACGGGTGGTCGCGCTGTCGCACCGCGACTGCGGAGCAGCCAAGCTGGCTTTCGGTGCCGAGCGCGTGACTGAAAAGGATGCGGAAACAGCCGCTCACGCAGAAGCCCTGCTGACCTTCCGAAAGGAAGTAGCTGCGCGTCATCCGGTACTCAGCGTAATTACCGGCATCATGGATTTGAATGGCCGGGTCGAACTGATCGGGTAGTGGCAGAAAATGCCTTCGGCACCGGAGAAGCAATAATCCACGGTTAATCGATTCCGGCATTTTTGACTTGAGTCAATGACTGCGGCGACTCGTAACGGGAATACTGGCTTCAATTAACAGAGGAGCCCGTATGACCTTCAACCACGCAGTTATCTGGATTGACCACCGCGAAGCCCACGTCATTCATTTCGACGCGCAAGCCAGCGAAACCGAAGTCATCAAAACCCGGTCGACCCACGCCCACCACGGCGCCGGAGCGAAAGGTTCCGGCCATGCAGGCGGAGAGCCGCGCTTCCTGCAAGAGGTGATCGATGCCGCCGCCGATGCAGCCGAAATTCTGGTGGTCGGCCCTGGTTCGGCCAAACTGGAACTGCTCAGGCATGCAGAGCGGCACCGCAAAGAGGTCGCCCACAAGATTGTCGGTGTGGAGACGGTTGATCATCCCACCGACCGCCAGCTGCTGGCCCATGCGCGCAAGGCTTTTGTCCGCATCGACCAGCTCAACGGACGCGCAGTACTGCCTGCCTGACGCGAAATACCGGTTTCGCTGCCGCGCGCGACCTGTCCCGGGCCGCGGGCAACTGCCTTACTTGCGGCCTGCGAGGTAAGTGACGCCCTGCGGGCCGTAGCACTCGGTGTGAGGGACATTCGCAGCGAGGCAGAAGGTATCGCCCGGACCGCAGTGCCAGGTCTGACCTTCGGCGACGATCGTGATATCGCCATTCAGTATCAGTGCACGAGCCTCGAACGGGTGACTGTGGGTATCGAGCGCACCATTCGGTTCGCGCTCGACGGTCACTACCGTTTCATAACCCTGCTCGGCCAGCAGCTGCCTGAATTCCGTTTCGCTCATTGTCATCTCCCCTGTTGCTATTTTTTTTCTGCCAGCTTCACCAGCGTCCACAGCGTCTGGTTGATCGGCACCGGTATGCCGTGCGCGCGAGCGCGCCGCATCACGTAACCGTTCAGAAAATCGATTTCATTCGGCTTGCCGCGCGCGACATCCTGCGCAGTCGACGAATACTGTCCGGCCATCGTATGGGCGATCCGGCGCACCGTCTCGTGCGAATCGCCGGGTACGGCAATGCCGTCGGCAGCGGCCACGGCAAGGCATTCATCCACCACCTGCTGCATCAACTGCGGCACGCCGTCGACTTCGACCAGACGGCCATAGGGCTTTTGCACGATTGCAGACAGTGCGTTATACGCGCAATTGACAATCAGTTTCGACCACAGCGCGCCCATCACATTGTCCGACACCTGCACCGGCACCTGGGCTTGCGCGAATGCCTCGACGAGGCGCGCGCTGACAGGGTTTTCGCCGATCACGAGTTCGCCCCGGCCATGGTGCTTCAGGTGGCCGGGACCGGCCATTTCCGTGGCCACGTAAACAACCGACGGAATCACCTGCCGGGGCAGTACCTCGCGCAGGATCTCTGCATTCTCGACCCCGTTCTGCATTGAGAGCACTACCGACTGCGAACCAAGGAAGGGCGCGATCTCGCGCACGGCAGCCGCGGAGTCGGTCGACTTCACGCAGAACAGCACGACATCGGCGCCTGCAACCGCGCTGGCCTCGGTGCTGGCCTCGACGCGCACCGTCTCGTCGAACGTCCGGGTCTCGAGCCGCAGCCCGCGTTCCCGCATCGCTTCGACGTGTGCGGCACGACCGATCAGCACAACAGGCATGCCGGCACGCGCCAGCATCCCGCCGAAGTAGCACCCTACGGCGCCAGCGCCCAACACGGCAAATCGCAATGGCTCCATCGACCGATCCCCTTCTTGCTTGACTTGGACGGTCGAATATAACCGATCGCGTGGCGCAAACCCCGGCTTCAGCAATTCACGCGCGTCGACCTGTCACACATTGGCGCGCTGAGTCGCATACCAGCCGAAATAGGCGGCGATTGCTGCGGTACCGGCATGCAGCCAGATGTCGTGGCTGTGCAGGGGGAGCAGACCGAATACCGTGTTCAGCCCGGGGAACAGCCCCATGATCGCCAGCACGGCGTAGATGATCGCCAGCGAGCGCGCATAAGTAATTGCCGCACCCTCGGCACGGGCGGCTGCGACACCCCAGGCACCGATCGCAAGATGGACCAGCGTATGCGCGATATTGACCGGGAACAGTCCGAGCAGGTCGCCATGCAATACGTTCAGACTCACCCGGTGGCCGGGATCGGGAGGGGCAAGCAAGGCGGGAAAGAATCCGGCGATACCGACTAGCAGGTAGACGATGCCTGCGATCATTGCAAAGCGCTTGGTGCTCATGACTGAGTCCTTTCACGAAAAGGCGGCTCAGCGTGTGACCGCCCTCGCCTGTGAAAGGCGGCGTCAACTCAAGCGTTTTGGATCGGCATCAAGCACCCCCGGAAGCGTCCGTCTCCGCAAACACTTTCTGCGCCAGCGCGAATGCCGAGTTGGCGGCCGGTACGCCGCAATAGATGGCGGCCTGCAGCAGTGCTTCCCGGATCTGCTCGCGGCTGACCCCGTTGTTGGCTGCCGCACGCAGATGCAGCTTGAGCTCCTCTTCGCGATTGAGCGCCACCATCATGCAGATGGTCATCAGGCTGCGCGTCTGGCGCGGCAGTCCGGGACGGGTCCAGATCTCGCCCCATGCGTAGCGCGTGATCAGGTTCTGGAATTCGGCATTGAAGTCGTTCAGGTTCGCCTGCGCGCGATCGACATGGGCATCTCCCAGCACTGCGCGGCGCACCGCCATACCGTTCTCGTAGCGTTGTTCGTCGTCCATCGCGGGGCTACCGGGAAGGTGCGGGATCGAGCAGGAAGTTCATCACCTGCTGGGTGAATGCCTGCGCGACTTCCCAATTGGACAAGTGCGCCGCATTCAGCTCGACATAACGGGCACCGGGGATCGAGCGGGCGATCAGTTCGCCATGCTCGGGCGGAGTAGATTTGTCGTATTTGCCGCCGATCACCAGCGTGGGAATGGCAATGCGTCCGAGTTCGGCGCGCTGATCCATGTCGCGCACGGCTGCGCAGTTGGCGACGTAGCCATCGACCGAGGTTCTCGTCAGCATCGCCTTCACGCGCTCGACCTGGGCGGGCGCATGGGCCAGGAAGTCGCTGGTGAACCAGCGGTCGAGCACCGTGTCGATCACCGCAGCCATCCCGCCTTGCCGCACCTGCGCGATGCGGGCATTCCACATTTCCGGCACCCCGATCGCTGCACTGGTATTGCACAGCACGAGGCGCTCCACGCGGGTCGGATGGTGGATGCCCAGCCACATGCCGGTCATTCCCCCCATGGAAAGCCCGCAGAAATGGGCACGGGGAATTTTCAGGTGATCCAGCAGCGCGACGACATCGCCGCCGAGCTGGGACATGCTGTAAGGTCCGGGCGTCACATCCGACTGGCCGTGGCCGCGGGTGTCGTAGCGCAGCACGCGAAAGTGGTCGACCAGCGCGGGCAGTTGCGGCAGCCACATATCCATCGTGGTACCCAGGGAATTCGACAGCACCAGTACCGGCGCGTCGGCGGCACCCTCAAGGGCATAGTGCAGCTTGCCGGTTCCCGTATCGAAGAAAGGCATCTTGACTCCTTGAACAATGACTCAGGCCTTGGCGTGCCGATGCGCGGCAAGCACGCGATCGACAAAGGCGGCCGCCTCGCCGCAATAACGAACCGGGTCGAGCAGCAGTGAGAGCTGCTCAGGCGCGAGGAGGCGGGATACGTCGGCATCTGCGGCCAGCACTGCGGCCAGCGATTGCCCGGTCTCGAGTGCAGTATGGCAGCCTGCCTCGATGATTTCATGCGCTTTCGCACGCCCCACATGGACTGCGAGCGCCAGCGAAACCGGCTCGGCCATCACCAGACCCTGCGTGGCATCGATATTGGCGCGCATTCGGGCAGCATCGACACCCAGGCCCTCGATGACATCGCGCATCTGCGTCAGCGCAGCCGAACACAGGCCGGCAATCTCGGGGAGGGTGTCCCATTCGGCCTGCCACCCGCCCAGCGCCCGCTCATGCTCGTTCACCATGCCGGACAGCATGGTTGCCACCAGCCCCGGCGTCCGGGTCGCAGCGGTCAGCACCGACGCACAACCGACCGGGTTGCGCTTGTGGGGCATGGCCGAGGATCCACCGCGTCCGACAGCGACAGGCTCGTGCAATTCCGCGACCTCCGTCTGGTTCGACAGCGAAATATCGCGCGCGATCTTGCCGAGGGTGCCGGTCAGCAGCCCCAGTACAGTGGCGCACTCCGCCATCCGGTCGCGATGGGCATGCCAAGGAAGCGAGGGCAGCGGCAACTCAAGCGCCCGCCCGAGCGCATGCGCGACCGACAGTCCGCGATCGCCGAGGCTGGCCAAGGTGCCGGCCGCACCGCCAAACTGCAGCACGCACAGGCGGCTGCGCAGTTCGCGCAGCCGTTGCTGATGGCGCAGCACCGCATCCAGCCAGCCTGCCACTTTCAGGCCGAAGGTGATTGGCAGCGCATGCTGCAGCCACGTGCGCCCGATCATGGGTGTCATTCGGTGACGGTGCGCAAGCGCTGCCAGCGCATCGCCCAGTTCGGCGAGGTCGACAGTCAGCAGCTCCAGCGCATCGCGCAGCTGGAGCACCATGCCGGTATCGATCACATCCTGGCTGGTCGCGCCCCAGTGGACATAGCGCGCCGCCTCGACATCGCCGGCAGCCACGTCGGCCGTCAGCGCCTTGACCAGCGGGATCGCCAGGTTGCCGGCATCACGGGCAGCACTCGCCAGGGCGTCAAGGTCGTAGCGCGAGGCATCACAGCTGGCCCGCACGGGCCCCACTGCGATTTCGGGAATCACCCCGGCGGCAGCCAGCGCCTCGCAGAGTGCGGCCTCGACGTCGAGCATGCGCTGTACCGTCGAGTGCTCGGAAAACACGCGGCGCATGCTTTCGGCTGAGAACATATGCGCAGTCAGTGCAGACATGGCTGTCTCTGGCCGGGTCGCGTCAGAGATCGAAAAACACGGTCTCGTCGGCGCGGCCGCCACCGAGCACGATGTTCCATTGGAGCACGCCGGCGCGCCCCGCCGACGGCGTTGCGATCAGCGTCGGCCGCCGCTCGGCCGGCACGCTGGAAAGCACGGCATCCGCCGCATGCGCGTCTCCCGGGAAATACACGCGCGTGGTCAGTTGCCGGAGCAGGCCGCGAGCAAAAACGTTGACCATGATATGCGGCGCCTGCGGCCGGCCGTCGGCCCCTGCCACACTGCCGGGCTTGATAGTGGAGAAGCGGAACATGCCGTCGGCATCGGTGGGGCAGCGGCCGAAGCCGAGAAAGCCAGGCTCGAGCGGCGCCGGGCCTGCATCGTCGGGATGCGCATAACGGCCATGCGCATTCGCCTGCCAGATTTCAACCAGCCCGTCCGGCACCGGCTTGCCGTCGGCATCCAGCAGCCGGCCCTCGAGCATGATCCGCTCGCCGCTGATGCCGGGCGCGGCGAGTTCCGTCGTGTTCAGCCAGTCGAGCCCGATGTGCAGATAGGGGCCGACGGTTTGCGAAGGTGTCAGTGGCAAGCCCATGTCAGCGCTCCATCGGGGTAGCATCGCGCCCGCGCAGCACGATATTGAATCGGAAGCCGAGCGCATGTTCCGGCTCGGTCAGTGCAATGTCGAAGTCCGAGATCATGCGCTGCCGCGCGCCATCCGGCACGCTGTTGTAGATCGGATCGAGGGCCAGCAGCGGATCACCGGGAAAGTACATCTGTGTGACCAGCCGCGTGGCAAATGCATTACCGAACAGCGAGAAGTGAATGTGTGCCGGACGCCAGGCATTCGGGTGATTGCGCCACGGGTAGGCACCGGGACGTATCGTCACGAAACGATAGTTGCCGTCGGCATCGGTCATCGTGCGACCGGTACCGGTGAAATTAGAATCCAGCGGCGCGTCGTGCTGGTCGCGCTTGTGCTGGTAGCGGCCGGCGGCGTTGGCCTGCCAGACCTCGACCAGCGTGTGCGGCACCGGTCTGCCGTCCTCGTCCAGCACACGCCCTGCAACGATGATGCGCTCTCCAAGTGGCTCTCCTGCGTGCTGGCGAGTCAGGTCGGCGTCGCCCGGTTGCACACGCTCATGCCCAAACACCGGTCCGGTGATCTCGGACAATGATTGCGGCAGCAGGATCAGCGGCTTGGACGGCGTACGCGTAAGCGTCGATGCATAACCCGGATAAAGATAGTCGGAATGGCTTCCCGCCGCCGGTTTGCGGTAGGAATCAGGCTTGGACATGCGTTTTCCTTGTCTCGGAAGTTTTTATGTTGTGTGCCGTGGGGCGATTGTCGCCGATGCGCGAAAAATTGGAAACGCCCGACGATGCCGCTCACGAAATCAGACCCGCTCGATCAGCAACGCGATGCCCTGACCGACCCCGATGCACATCGTGCACAGCGCATAGCGCCCACCGCTGCGCTGCAGCTGGTACATCGCTGTTGTCGCCAGACGTGCGCCGCTCATGCCGAGCGGGTGACCGAGCGCAATCGCGCCGCCGTTCGGGTTCACGCGCGGGTCGTCGTCGGCGATGCCGAGTTCACGCAGCACAGCAAGCCCTTGCGCAGCAAATGCCTCATTGAGCTCGATCAAATCAATGCGCTCCAGCGCAATACCAGTCTGCTGCAGCAGCTTTTTGACTGCCGGCACCGGCCCGATGCCCATCACGCGCGGCGCGACGCCGGCGGTGGCCATGCCAATCACGCGCGCGCGCGGCGTCAGCCCATAGCGCCGGGCGGCCACCTCATCGGCCAGTAGCAGCGCACAGGCGCCGTCGTTCACGCCGGAGGCATTGCCGGCAGTGACGGTACCGTCAGGCCGAACCACGCCCTTCAGTTTGCCCAGCGCCTCGACGCTGGTCGCGCGCGGATGCTCATCATGCAGCACCGTCACCGGCTCGCCTTTTTTCTGAGGAATCATCACCGGCACGATTTCGTCGGCCAGCACGCCGGCGGCCTGCGCAGCAGCGGCCCGGGCCTGGCTGCGTGCCGCAAACGCATCCTGATCCGCACGGCTGATGCCGAAATCGGTCGCGACATTTTCTGCAGTCTCCGGCATGGAATCGACGCCGTACAGCGCCTTCATTTGCGGGTTGATGAAGCGCCAGCCAATGGTGGTGTCGAAAATCTGCGCATTGCGCGAGAACGCACTGTCCGCCTTGCCCATGACGAACGGCGCGCGCGTCATCGACTCGACGCCACCGGCGATCACCAGGCTGGCTTCGCCTGCCCGGATGGCGCGCGCAGCGGTGCCCACGGCATCCATGCCGGAGCCACACAGCCGGTTGACAGTCGAGCCCGGGACCGTAATCGGCAGCCCGGCCAGCAGCGCGGCCATGCGCGCGACATTGCGATTGTCTTCGCCTGCCTGGTTTGCGCAGCCGAAGATTACTTCGTCGAGCGCGGCCCAATCGACAGTCGGATTGCGTTCCTGCAGGGCGCGCAAGGGCACGGCGCCGAGATCGTCGGCGCGCAAGTCTTTCAGAGCGCCGCCATAGCGGCCGATGGGGGTGCGAATGGCGTCGCAGATAAAGGCTTGTTTCATGTTCAGATCGATCAAAATTCGTCAGCAGTCAGGAGAAATACAGGAAATTCAGCAAGCTTCCAGATCAGGCAAGTCGGAGCGGCAGACCGGTCATTTCTTGCAGGGCCTCCACGGTCAATCCCTCGGCCAGGTCGACGACGCGCAGTCCATCCGGCGTGATATCGATGGTAGCTACGTCAGTGTAGATGCGCGACACGCAGCCCACCCCTGTCAAAGGATAGGTGCAGCGCTCGACGAGCTTGCTCTCGCCGCTCTTGGTCTGAAGCTCCATCATGACGAACACCTGCTTCGCGCCGATCGCAAGATCCATTGCACCGCCAACAGCGGGAATAGCATCCGGTGCGCCGGTGTGCCAGTTTGCGAGATCGCCGGTTGCCGAGACCTGAAATGCGCCAAGTACACAGATGTCGAGATGGCCGCCGCGCATCATCGCGAATGAATCGGCGTGATGGAAAAACGCACCGCCGGTCAGCAAGGTCACCGGCTGCTTGCCGGCATTGATCAGGTCTTCGTCCTCTTCGCCCGGCGCCGGGGCTGGCCCCATGCCGAGGATTCCGTTCTCGCTGTGCAGGAAAATTTCTTTCGACGGATCGAGATGATTGGCAACCATCGTCGGCAAGCCGATGCCTAGGTTGACATACGCCCCCTCCGGAATATCGAGCGCCACCCGGCGCGCTATTTCGTCACGTGTGCGCCGCTTCATTTGGAGCCTCCGATTTCCACCACGCGTTGTACAAAGATACCGGGTGTGACGATCGTCTCCGGATCAAGCTCGCCCAGGCCCACCACCTGGTCGACCTGCACAATCGTGCACTTCGCGGCCATCGCCATCACCGGGCCGAAGTTGCGCGCAGCCTTACGGTAGACCAGATTGCCCCAGCGATCCGCCTTGCGCGCCTTGATCAGCGCGAAGTCCGCATGGATCGGATACTCGAGCACGTAGTCGCGACCGTTGATACTGCGGCATTCCTTGCCCTCGGCCAGCAGCGTGCCGACGCCGGTCGGCGTAAAGAAGCCGCCAATGCCTGCCCCGGCTGCCCGAATGCGCTCGGCCAGATTGCCCTGCGGTGTCAGCTCCAGTTCAATTTTCCCGGAGCGGTACAGCGCGTCGAACACATGCGAATCGGCCTGTCGCGGAAACGAGCAAATGATCTTTCTGACGCACCCGGCCGCCAGCAGGGCAGCCAGCCCGGTGTCGCCATTGCCGGCATTGTTATTGACGATGGTCAGCTCGCGAGCGCCTTGGGCAATCAGCGCATCGATCAGCGCGGACGGCATGCCTGCGTTCCCGAAACCGCCGATCATCACGGTGGCTCCATCCTGAATCCCGCTCACAGCCTGCGCAGAATCGGAAAAAATTTTATTGATCAAGAAATTACTCCTGAGGATCACGCATTGAGTCGTATGCTAAAGTCCCAACCATTTGTGCGATTAACGAACATATGTTTGACTATAGAACGCCGCACGCAGTGTAGCCGGACACTTGCGAGCAGACAAGAAAGCAAGATCAAGAACTGTGCGCTGTTCGCACCACGCAAAAAATCGCATATCAGCCAACCGGATGTCTGACAGACGCAACAGATTTGCTGGCATTACTACGGTGAAAACCGAAGCTGCACGAATCAGCGCAAGAATTATCAAAAATTTATTAAGTTCCGTTACGGTAACGGTGAACCCGTTCCTGGTTTCCGGAGCGCGTGGTTCCCACAGCTTGCGCTGTGCTTGAAAGTCACCATTTATCAATGACCTGAACATGCAGATTCTCCCCACTGCCTTTACCTCTAATACATCTTCGACTTCGGCCAGCCCGGCGAGCCCGGACAACGAGGCATCCGCCCTCGCTCCGCCCAACCGGCCACGCACCATTGCGGAGGAAATCGATGCACTGACTGACCCCAGTTTCATGACTTCCCTGGCCCGGGGACTTGCAGTCGTCAAGGCGTTCAGCGATCAGCGCAGGTCAATGACCATTGCCCAGATCAGCCACAAAACCGGGATACCGCGGGCTGCGGTGCGCCGTTGCCTGTACACGCTCAAGCAGCTCGGATACGCGGACGCAGAGGCGAACAACTTTTATCTGAAACCCAAGATCCTCTCGCTCGGCTATTCGTATCTGTCCTCGACCCCGCTGGCGATCGCCGCCCAGCCTTGCCTGAACCAGTTGAGCCGGACACTCAACGAGTCCTGCTCGCTGGCCGTTCTGGACGAAGATGAAGTGCTTTACATCTCCCGCTCGCAGACCTCGCGCGTGCTGTCGGTTGCGCTGAACGCCGGCAGCCGCCTTCCTGCGTATTGCACCTCCCTTGGCCGCGCGCTGCTGGCCGGTCTGAGAGAGCCGGAACTGGACGCCTATTTCGCTCGGGTGAAGCTGATGGCCTATACCGACCGCACGATCGTCTCCGAAACGAAGCTGCGCGAGGTCATCAACGAAGTTCGCCAGAAAGGCTATGCCGTCGTCGAGGAAGAACTGGAAATCGGATTGCGCTCGATTGCCGTTCCGGTAAGAGGTGCATCGGGCGCCACGATGGCGGCCCTCAATATCGGAGCGCAGGCGACCCGCGTTTCCCGAGCGCAGGTGGAGCAGATGTTCCTGCCGGCACTCATGAACGCAGCCAGTGAGCTCTCCGTACTGCTTCCCTGAAACTGACAGCGTTTGCGGCGATGTCAGTTTCCTGCAGCCATTGACATCGACCGCTGCCTGAAATCCGTGGGTGCCACCCCACCGGACAGACGCCTGAAAAAGCGGGTGAAGTACGCGGGGTCGCCGAAACCCAGCGATTCCGCAATATCCCTGACACTCATTGACGTGTAAGCGAGACTGCGGCGCGCCTCGAGCATCAGCCTCGCATGGATGATTTCGAGCGCAGAACGCTGAGTGAGGCGGCGACAGACCGCATTCAGGTGGGCGCTGCTGATACCCAGCTTTTCTGCATAGTGCTCCAGCGGGAGGTGCAGCGCATAGCTTCGCTCGACCTCGGCCGAAAAAGCGACGAGGTGCTGCCGCGCGCGCACCGGCGCCGGCGCACCTGCACTGATTTCAGGCGCGCGCAGCAGCCACACCAGCAACGCGCCGATCATGGATTCCAGCAGCAGGCCACGGTGCGCAGCGCCAGACGCATATTCCGGCTCCAGCGCGCCCAGCAGTGCTTCCACAGGCCCTCGCGCCGACAGATCGTCCAGACGGCACAGGCGCGGCCTTCCGCCCGCATCTGTCGCCAACGCCTCGATCCCCAACCGAACAAGCAATGGGTAGGCAATCGTGACCACCAGCCCGCGCGCACCGCGCGAAAACCGAAAACCATGCACGCAATGCTGGGGCACCAGCATGACCGCACCGCCTTCGAGTGCGCCGGTTTCGCCATCAAGATGAAGCCTCGCCCGTCCCTGCTTCAGCCAAAGCAACTGAAACAGGCCATGATGACGGTGCGGTTTGATCTCCCAATTGTGCAAGTGGCTTCGTGTGGCGATCGATTCCACGTGCACCAGGTCGGGCATCAGCCATTGCCCGTCTTCGCCGTAGAGGTGGAACACCGGAACGGCGGCTGATCGCAAATGGTCTGGAGACGCGGGCATAACGGACGGAGGAAGCTCAAAAATCCACGGAAAGTGCAATTTTAACTCTCCATCGTCCCTTTCCAACGCGACCGGCTCAGCCCAAACTGACAGGCTATCAAAATCATGGCGCAAAGCCGCGGGGAGACGAGACGATGAAAACACAGGTAGCCATTATCGGCGCGGGGCCATCCGGACTGCTGCTTGGGAGACTGCTGGAACTGCAGGGCATCGATAACATCATTATCGAAACCAAATCGCCCGAGTACGTGCTGTCCCGGATACGCGCAGGCGTGCTGGAACAAGGCACGACCAACTTGCTGCGCGAAGCAAAGGTCGGCGAGCGTATGGACAGGGAGGGGCATGTTCACGAAGGTTTCGCCCTGTCCTTCAGCGGGCGCGTCGAACGCATCGACCTGAAAAAATACTCAGGCGGCAAAACAGTGATGGTCTACGGGCAGACCGAGGTCACGAAAGACCTGATGGATGCTCGCGCGCGGTCAGGATCGCCGAGCCATTATGAAGTCGAGCAGGTGGCGCTGCACCAGATCGACAGCGATGCGCCGCGTGTGAGCTTCGTGAAAGACGGCGTGCGGCACACGATTGATTGCGACTACATCGCAGGTTGTGACGGGTTCCACGGCGTATCCCGCAAGTCGATCCCGTCCGACCGGATCGCCCTGTTCGAACGGGTGTATCCGTTTGGGTGGCTCGGTGTGCTTTCCCGAACGCCGCCCGTCGCGCCGGAGCTGATCTACGCTAACCATCCGCGCGGGTTTGCGCTGTGCAGCATGCGTTCCGATACTCTGTCGCGCTACTATGTGCAGTGCAGTCTGGACGACAAAGTGGATGCCTGGTCGGACGAGCGCTTCTGGGACGAACTGCGCGCCCGCTTGCCGGAAAACACCGCCAACAGTCTAGTGACGGGCCCCTCGATAGAGAAAAGCATTGCGCCGCTGAGAAGCTTTGTCGCAGAACCGATGCAGTTCGGGCGCCTGTTCCTGGTGGGCGATGCCGCCCATATCGTGCCGCCGACCGGCGCCAAGGGACTCAACCTGGCTGCCAGCGATGTGTATACTCTGTATCACGTTCTTCGCCGGCGTTATCGCGAGGGAAGAACCGATCTCGTGGCGAAGTATTCAGAGATCTGCCTGCGCCGGATATGGAAGGCCGAACGTTTCTCGTGGTGGATGACATCGATTTTGCACAAATTTTCCGATGATCCGTTCAGCCAGCGTATCCAGGAAGCGGAACTGGCGTATTTCACCGGCTCGGAGGCGGGCCGTACCAGCATTGCCGAAAACTATGTGGGGCTGCCTTATGAGTCTGTTGAATAAGGATGATTCAGACCGGGAAGTAGCGTGGCGGCAGTCGATGCGCTACAGTCGCCCCGCTTTTCGAACCGAAACCCGATGATCCAGACCGTCTCCCTATCTGCCGCGTCGCCGCTGAATGTCGGCGCGCTCAAGGCCAGCTGCTCCGCCTGCAGCATGCACCAGCTTTGCCTGCCCATGGGGCTGGGCGAATCGGATATGCAGCGGCTCGACCAGATCATCGGTCGCCGGCGGAAAGTGGCCAAAGATACGCTGCTTTATAGAATGGATGACCCTTTCACCAATCTGTACGCGATACGCCTCGGGCACTTCAAGACCTATCAGGTCAGTGCCGGCGGAGAGCAGCAGATCACAGGCTTCCAGATGGCGGGCGAATTACTGGGCATGGATGCCATCAGCACCGACCGCCATCACTGCGACGCGATGGCACTCGAGGACAGCGAAGTGTGCGAGATACCGTTCTCGCGCCTTGAGGATCTGTTCGGCACCATTCCTACGCTGCTGCACCACTTCCACAGAATGATGAGCCGCGAGATCACACGCGAGCAGAATGCGATGCTGCTGCTCGGGAACATGCGGGCGGAACAGCGATTTGCGGCTTTTCTTGTCAACCTCGCATCCCGCTATGCAGCACGCGGTTACTCGTCGACCACTTTCCAGCTGCGGATGTCGCGCGAGGAAATCGGCAACTATCTGGGACTGACGATCGAAAGCATCAGCCGCCTGCTGTCGCGGATGAAAAAGCAGGAACTCATACGCGTTGCCAATCGCGAAATCGAATTGCTCGAACCTGAACGGCTTCGATCGATTGCAGCAGGCACAGACGCCTGCCAATAAGCTGGCCGCGGCCAGCGGTCAGAACGGCGGATGGCTGTGGGTTTCAGTGCGAATCAGATACAGACTGATCATGCTGGCGATCGCGCAGAACGCCCAGAAAAAAAAGAAACCGATCGTGTAAGCAGCAATGGGCGGGAGATCGTTCTGGCCACCGATCAATACCAGGTCGGCCGGATCGAACAGGGAGAAGAAAAAGCCTTCGGCCATGATCGCCGAAAGAAAAGACGGCCATAGCACCGACATCGCCAACCTGAGCATCTCACTCCTCCTTACGCAGCCTAGCCTCTCTCCTCGAGCGGCCGGATGTCTATCTGTTTTTCTTCTGGCCAGCGCCAGCTGCCGTGCAGCCGCCACTGCCGCTCTTCGTCTTCCAGTTGCACCACCCAGTTTGCGCGTTCCAGCAGCGGCACGGAAAGCGAGAAATTCCCGTCGCCATCCGTCATGACCGAGCGCTTCAGATCTTTTGCAGGCACCGTCGGATGCACCAGCCGCACTGTCAGTGGCACCGGGCGGCCTGCGCCGTTGAGCTTGCCTGTAATGCTGTCTGTGACTGCATCATACCGGAGCAAGGCTGTCAAGCCGAGCCGGCCTGCCGCATCGTCACGACGAAGGTCCTGATTGATCGCCTTGCCCTGCTTGTAATAATCGTCGACCACCAGCGCGTCGGCGCCCGAGAAGGAAATCCAGATCGTGATTGCACCGGCGACCAGCACGGCCGCAGGGCCGGCCATGAGCAGCCAGGGCCAGCGATGGCGATACCAGGGAGCTTGTTGAGTGTCCATGATTTAGCGGATGTGATTAGTTTGCCGGTCAGCGCGGAACGAAGAAAACAGCCTTCTCTGTCACGCTCACGTGAGGATTATCGATGTCGGTCAGGATGAAGTAAATCTTGTTCGATCCCTTCTCCCCCTTGCCTTCGGCGGTGCGCACCACCACAGGAATGCCGCGAGATTCGGTCGAGTCCAGTCGTACCTCGTCATTGCCCAGCACACGGATACTGTCGATGCCCTCGACGCGGATCTGGTAGCGGCGCGGCGCCTCATCCGTATTCATGATCTGCAGTCGGTAGACGTTCTCGATCATGCCATCCTCCACCTCGCGTCCCATCGAACCGCGATCGCGGATCACGTCCATCTTGACCGGCGTGCGCGTGAGCAGAGTGCCGAGAAAGACGGAGACGATTGCCAGCAGCACCGCACTGTAGATCAGCACGCGCGGGCGGAACGCATGGCGCAGGATCTCGGCCGAGGACCAGCGATACTTCATTGCATGATCGGTCCAGTAGCGCACCAGTCCGCGAGGCTTGCCGATTTTGTCCATCACCGTGTTGCAGGCATCAATGCAGGCCGCGCAGCCGATACACTCGTACTGCAGGCCATTGCGGATGTCGATGCCGGTCGGGCAGACCTGCACGCACATTGAGCAATCGATGCAGTCGCCGAGCGGCTTGCCGCCGCCACCCTCGGATTTGCTGCGCGCGCCGCGTGGCTCGCCTCGGTCCGTGTCGTACGTGATGATCAGGCTGTCCTTGTCGAACATCGCGCTCTGGAAGCGCGCATACGGACACATGTACTTGCATACCTGCTCGCGCATCCAACCGGCATTGCCGTACGTCGCGAATGAATAAAAGACGACCCAGAACCATTCCCATGGTCCGAGCGACAAGGCGGCTACCGACTCGGCGAGCACCTTGATGGGAGTGAAATAGCCAACGAAGGTAAAGCCGGTCCACAGTGCCAGAGCGCCCCAGACCACATGCTTGGCCGTCTTGCGGGAAAATTTTTCGACCGACATGGGCTGGCGGTCGAGGCGCATGCGGGCGCTGCGGTTGCCCTCGATCTTTCGCTCGATCCACATGAAAATCTCGGTGTAGACCGTCTGCGGACAAGTGAAGCCGCACCAGACCCGCCCGAAAATCGCGGTAAAGAGGAACAGCGCATACGCGCTGATGATCAGCAGCGCGGCGAGGTAAATAAAGTCCTGAGGCCACAGGACGATGCCGAAAATATAAAACTTACGAGCACCCAGATCGAACAGAACGGCCTGGCGGCCGTTCCATTCGAGCCAGGGCAGCCCGTAAAACAGCAACTGCGTAGCCCAGACGAAGAACCAGCGCAGGCTTGCATACCTCCCCTGAATCTCGCGCGGATAGATCTCTTTCCGCGCTTCGTACATCTTGATGATGGCGATTTCAGGGGAGGGGTTCTCCATGGACTTTCCCGTTGTTGACGATTTACTTGTCTGCGGCAGCAAGCGTCGGCTTGTTCGACAGCCCCCAGATGTAGGCAGCCAGCAGATGGACTTTGGCATCCCCGAGGAATTCCTCGAATGCCGGCATCACGTTCTTGCGCCCGTTGCGGATGGTTTCCATGATGGTCGCCGCGCTGCCGCCATACAGCCAGGTCTTGTCGGCGAGGTTTGGTGCACCGACCGCCGGGTTGCCTTTGCCGTCTGCGCCATGGCAGGCCGCGCAGGCAGCGAACTTTTCCTTGCCCATCGATGCCTTGATCGGATCCGAGGTCGAACCCGACAGCGACAGTACATAGTGTGCGACGTTCTCGATGTCCTTCTCGCTGCCAACCGCAGCACCCATCGCCGGCATCTGGCCATGGCGACCTTTCAGGATCGTGGCCTTGATCACCTCGGGTTCGCCGCCGTACAGCCAGTCGCTGTCGGTCAGGTTCGGATAGCCCTTGTTGCCGCGTGCGTCCGAGCCGTGGCATTGCGAGCAGTAGGTCAGGAACAGTCGCTCTCCGATGGCTTGCGCCTGCGGGTCGGCTGCCAGCGACTTGATCTCCGTCTGCTGGTACTTGGCGAACATCGGCCCCACCTCGGCATCGGCGACTTTCAGCTCTTGCTCGTACTGGCCAGCCGAGTGCCAGCCCAGCTTGCCGGCATAGGTGCCGAGGCCCGGATACAGCGCCAGATAGGCGAGGCCAAACACGATGGTGATGTAGAACAGCCACATCCACCAGCGCGGCATCGGGTTGTTCAGTTCTTCGAGGCCGTCGAAGTTGTGGCCGGTCGTCTCGACCTTGCCGTCTCTCGGGATCTCGATCTTCACCGATGACTGCGACCACAGCAGCAGTGCGCAGCCGGCGATCGACAGCACTACGAGCACCGTGATGTAGATGCCCCAGAATCCATTGACGAAATCAGCCATGTTTCGGCTCCTGCTTCATTTTGTTCGTTTCCTCGTCTGCGAAAGGCAGCATCGCCGCCTCGTCGAAGTCCTGCTTGCGGTGCAGCACGAAAGTCCAGCCGATGATGCCAACGAAGGTCAGCAGGCTGAGCAGCGTGACGATGCTGCGGGCGTCCATCAGGGAAAAGTCCATGGCTTACCTCCGTTGCTTGATCTGGGTACCGAGGCCCTGCAGGTAGGCAACCAGCGCATCCATTTCGGTTTTTCCCTCGAGTTCCTTCGGACCGGCGGCGATCTGCTCGTCGGTATACGGATCGCCGAGGCGCTTGAGCGCTGTCATCCGGGGCACGATGGACTGCGGATCGAGTGCCGTCTTCTCGAGCCACGGGTAGGCCGGCATGTTCGACTCCGGCACCACGTTGCGCGGGTTGACCAGGTGTTCGCGATGCCACTCGTCTGAGTAGCGGCCGCCGACGCGCGCAAGATCAGGGCCGGTACGCTTCGAGCCCCACTGGAACGGACGGTCGTACACGAATTCGCCGGCGACCGAGTAGTGGCCGTAGCGCTCGGTCTCGGCACGGAACGGACGGATCATTTGCGAGTGGCAGTTGTAGCAGCCTTCGCGCACATACACGTCACGGCCTGCGAGTCGCAGTGCGCTGTAAGGTGCCAGGCCAGCCACTGGCTCGGTCGTCGACTTCTGAAAAAACAGGGGAACGATCTCGACCAGACCGCCGACGCTGACCACCAGCAGGACCAGCACGATCAGCAGCCAAGGCTTTCGTTCGATCGAATCATGCGTGAGTTTCATTCAATTCTCCAGGTATTACGCGTGGGCGCCGGTGGTCGTCGGGATGCGGGCATCCACCGGCTTGCCGTCAACGACCGTCTTGTAGGTGTTGTACGCCATCATGAACATGCCGGCCAGGTACAGCAGGCCGCCGACCATGCGGATCACGTAGTACGGGAAGGTGGCCTTCACGCTCTCGACGAAGGTATAGGTCAGGGTGCCGTCCGGGTTCACCGCACGCCACATCAGGCCCTGCATCACGCCGGCGATCCACATCGATGCGATGTACAGCACGATGCCGATCGTCGCGGTCCAGAAGTGCAGCTCGATCAGCTTCACGCTCCACATCGACTGCTTGCCCGACAGGCGCGGCAGCAGGTAGTAGATCGAGCCCATCGAGATCAGGCCGACCCAGCCGAGCGCACCCGAGTGCACGTGGCCGACGGTCCAGTCGGTGTAGTGGGACAGCGAGTTGACGGTCTTGATCGACATCATCGGACCTTCGAAGGTCGACATGCCGTAGAACGACAGCGAGACGATCAGGAATTTCAGGATCGGGTCATTGCGCAGCTTGTTCCATGCGCCCGACAGGGTCATGATGCCGTTGATCATGCCGCCCCAGCTCGGTGCCAGCAGGATCAGCGAGAACACCATGCCGATTGACTGGGTCCAGTCCGGCAGCGCGGTGTAATGCAGGTGGTGCGGACCCGCCCACATGTAGGTAAAGATCAGCGCCCAGAAATGCACGATCGACAGACGGTACGAGAACACCGGACGCTCGGCCTGCTTCGGAATGAAGTAATACATCATGCCGAGGAAGCCGGCAGTCAGGAAGAAGCCGACTGCGTTATGGCCATACCACCACTGGATCATTGCGTCCTGCACGCCGGTGTAGGCAGAGTAGGACTTGCCCAGCGCGGCTGGCATGGCGGCAGAGTTCACGACGTGCAGCAGCGCGACGGTCAGGATGAACGCACCATAGAACCAGTTGGCGACATAGATGTGCGAGACCTTGCGCTTGATGAGCGTTCCGAAGAAAACCACGGCGTAAGACACCCAGACCAGTGTGATCAGAATGTCGATCGGCCACTCGAGCTCTGCATATTCCTTGCCCGAGGTGTAGCCGAGCGGCAGCGACACGGCTGCCGCCACGATCACTGCCTGCCAGCCCCAGAAAGTGAAGGCAGCCAGCTTGTCGGAGAACAGCCGCACCTGGCAGGTACGCTGCACCACGTAATAAGACGTCGCAAACAGCGCACAGCCACCGAAGGCAAAGATCACTGCATTGGTATGCAAGGGCCGCAGTCGGCCGTAAGTCAGCCATGCAGTATCAAAATTCAGCGCCGGGAATGCGAGTTGGGCGGCAATCACCACCCCGACTAGCATGCCCACCACGCCCCACACTACCGTCGCGATCGCAAACTGCTTGACCACGCGATAGTTGTAGTTCAGTGCTGTGTCCACAGGAACTCCTCTAGGTTTACGACGAAGATGCCCGGACAATACGTTTCACGAGGTCAAATTTCCTTGACCTGAGTCAAAATTGTCCGGAAGCCGAACAGAGTGGCGTTCGGCTTATTTCTTGGTATCGGGCGGGGACTCGCCGGTTTCGGAATGCACACTGTCGTCATCCTGCAGGATGCGCATTGCCGGCCCTTCGAGATCGTCGAACTGGCCGCTGTCCATCGCCTTGAAAAAAATCCACAGCGCGATGAAAACGAGGATCACCGAGAGCGGGATCAGCAGGTACAGGGATTCCATTGATAAGCTTCCGTCAACTCCGCGGCGGGCGCTGCAAGCGCAGCGCATTGAGCACGACCAGTGCCGAACTGGCCGACATGCCCACCCCGGCCATCCATGGCGTGATCATGCCGAACGCGGCCGCCGGTATCGCAACCACGTTATACAGGCTCGCCCACCACAGGTTCTGGCGGATCACGCGCATGCAGCGCGTGGCCGCATGTGCCGCGTCGAGCAGCGATGCGATTGCGCCTGTCAGCAGCACGGCGTCCGCATGCGACTGGGCGAGCGCAGCGCCCGAGCCCATCGCAAACGAAACGTCCGCTGCTCGCAGCACGGCAGCATCATTGATGCCATCACCGACCATGGCGACTACTGCCCCGTCGCGCTGCAGTGCCTGTACGAATTCCATTTTCTGGTGCGGCAGCATGCCGCCCTTCGCTTCGTCGATGCAGAGACCGGCGGCGACTTGCCCTACAATCGCCGGCGCATCGCCGGATAGCAGGATCACCTGCTTGCCGTGCGCCTTGAACCAGTCGACCACGCGCCGCGCATCCGGCTTGACCGCATCCGCCAGTTCAAAGCGCGCCAGCCACCTGCCCTCGGCGCCGAGGAAGACCTCGGTCACGCCCTCGGCGGCGCTGCCCTCGGCCGCACCGCCGGCAAGGCCCGCAACGAAGTCGGGATTGCCTATCCGGTAAAGCACGCCCCCGATCCTGCCTTCGATTCCCCTGCCCTGCATAAAGGCGACGCCGTCGACCGGCATCACGCCAGGCTTGCTGTCACTGAAGGCCTGGGCGATCGGATGCGCACTGCCCGCCTCGAGCGAGGCCGCGAGCGCGGTCACCTGCGAATCATCAAGATCGCCCAACAACGCGACATGCTTTAACACGGGGCGGCCCTCGGTCAGGGTGCCTGTCTTGTCGAACACCACATGAGTCGCACGATGCAAGGTCTCCAGCACATGCGGCTGCATCACCAGTACGCCCAGCTTGAGCAGGCGGTCGGTTGCGGCCGCGAGCGCCGATGGGGTCGCCAAAGAAAGCGCACACGGGCAGGACACCACCAGCACCGCAATTGCAATTGGCCACGCGCGGGCCGGATCGTGCCAAGACCAGAATGCAAACACCGCAAGCGCGAACAGCAGCAGTGCGGCGACAAACCATGCGGCGACGCGATCGGCCCATTGCGCAACCTGCGGCTTGCCCTGCCCGGCTCGCTCGATCAGCCGAATCAGCGATGACAGCGTGCTGTCCTTGGCCACCTTTTCTACCCGCAACACCACTGGCGCGCTCACATTGACTGCGCCGCCGGCGACGGGTTCCCCGCTGCGCAGCGGCTGCGGCGCGCTCTCGCCCGTCAGCAGTGACAAGTCGACCGAGGTTTCCCCGTCCAGCACCAGTGCATCGGCCGGAATGGCCTCGCCGGGCTTGACCAGGATGACATCACCTGCGCGCAGCTGCACGGCCGCCACCATCGTGGGCTCGCTGCTGACGGGGTACGCTTTCATCAGCCATGCAGAATCCGGCAATGCATGCTGCATGATCTCCAGCGAGCCTGCCGCACGCCGCCGCGCGACCAACTCGAGATAGCGGCTGCACAGCAACAGGAATACGAACATGGTGACGGTATCGAAATACACATCACCCCGGTTGATGACGGTAGCCCATGTGCTGCCGAAGAATGCGGCCGCGAGTCCGATCGCCACCGGCACATCCATGCCCAGCGCGCGCTGCCGCAGGTCGATCCATGCGCCACGAAAGAAAGGCTCCGCGGAATAGAACATGGCCGGCACGGTCAGCAGCAAGCTGGCCCAGCGCATCAGCTGTTCCATATCGGGCTCGATCGGGTCGTCGCCCGCCAGATAGACCGGCACTGCGTACATCATCACCTGCATCATTGACAGGCCGGCCACAAACAGCCGCTTGAACAGTTTTCGCTCGTTCTTGCGCAGCAGTTCACCATGCTGGATGGGATCGAAAGGATAGGCTGCATAGCCCACTTCGCGCACCGCCTGCAGGATGTCGCTCGGCTTGCACCTCGAGGCATCCCATGCCACCTGCAGCTTTTCGGTGGCGACGTTCAGGTTGGCGGCCTTCAGTCCGGGCACCTGCGACAGGCGTTTCTCGATCAGCCACACACAAGCGGCACAGCGTATGCCCTCGACCGACAGGGTCGCTTCGCCGTCGCCGTCGGCACCGGTAAAGCGCGCCGCAAGTTCCGGCGTGTCGTACAGCTTCAGCGCGTCAGGCACCGCATCAGCCACACCTTGCGGCAGTTGTTGCCGATTGCGATAGTAATCGCCCAGGTGGTTATCCACGATCGCCTGCGCCACCGCCTCGCAGCCCGGGCAGCACATGGCGCGCTCGACGCCATCGATCGCCACGCGCCAGTGGCTGCCGGCAGGCACCGGCAGCCCGCAGTGAAAGCAGCCGGTCTCCGTTGCGGGATTCATTACTGCGCTCATCGTGCTACCGCCGGCGTAATGCATACCGCATCCAGCCATCCATGCGACAGGCCTGTACCGATACGCACCAGCCCCAGCAGTCCAAAGGACAGAACCACCAGGCCTGCAGTGCGGCGCACCGCAGGGCGTTGCATCCATGGCCGCAGCGAACTGCCGGCTATGCCCATCGAGAATAGCAGCGGCAGCGTACCCAGCCCGAAAGCCAGCATCACCAGCGCACCGCGTGAGGGCGAGCCGCTCAGCAGCGCCGTCATCAGCACGCTGTAGACCATGGCGCACGGCACCCAGCCCCACAGCGCGCCAAGCACGAACGCCTGCCCGGGATGCCGAACCGGCAGCAGCCGGCGCATCAATGGCTGCAGGCGGCGCCACGCAAATTGCCCGAACGCCTCGATCTGCGACAGGCCATGCCAGACGCCCATCAGCGTGAGGCCAAGAGCGACCAGCATCAGGTTCGCCAGCCAGTAGGCGGCAGTCTGCACCGATGCCAGATTGATCATTGCCGGCACGCTCCCGACCAGGCCGGCAAACGCGCCAGCGAGTGCATAGCTGGCGATACGGCCGGCGTTGAAGGCGAACACGCGCGCGCCGCTGTCAGCGGCGGAGTCGAGCAGACTACCGGACGCGGTGACGGGCACGGGGAAGGCGCGACGGCTCGGGGCGGACAGGGAGAACGCGCTCACGATCCCGCCGCACATCCCCACGCAATGCACCCCGCCGAGCAGGCCGATCAGGAAAATCGGCAGGAGGGCGATTGAATTCAATGGATAACATTAAACCGTGCGCGAGTAGCGCAACGGCTCCGATTGTAACCGCCTTGCTTGCTGCAAGTGGCGGTCGAAGACCATACAGATATTCCGGATCAGCAGGCGCCCCTTGAGGCTCACTTCGATCCACTCTTCGTCGATCGACAGCAGGCCCATCTGCTGCATTTCCTGCAACTGCACCAGTTCGTTCGAAAAGTACGTACCAAAGGTGATCGGATAGGCCTGTTCCAGAGACCGTATCGACAGCTCGAAGTTGCACATCAACATTTGAATGATGAAGCGACGCAGCACATCATCCATTGTCATTTGATAGCCCCGCACGATTGGCAGTTCGCCGTGGTCGAGGCGCTCGTAGTAGTCCTCGAGCGTCTTTGCATTCTGGCTGTACGACATGCCAACCGAGCTGATCGCGGAGACGCCGCAGGCGATAAGGTCGGATTCAGCGTGCGTCGAATAGCCCTGGAAATTGCGGTGCAGCCGTCCCTGCCGTTGCGCGATCGCCAGTTCATCGGTCGGCTTCGCGAAGTGGTCCATGCCAATGTAGACATAGCCTGCTTCGCCCAGCCGACGTATGCAGAGCGACAGCATGTCGAGCTTGGCATCGGAGGACGGTAGCTCGTCTTCGTGGATGCGGCGCTGCGGCTTGAACAGGTGCGGCAGGTGCGCGTAGTGATACACGGCGATCCGGTCCGGGTCGGCTGCAATCACTTTCGACAGTGTCTGGTTCATCGTGACCACGGTCTGCTTCGGCAGGCCGTAGATCAGGTCGACGCTGATCGAGCGGAAGCCCGCATCGCGTGCAGCCGCGATGGTCGCCAGCGTCTTTTCTTCCGGCTGGATGCGGTTGACTGCCTTCTGTACGTCATCGTCGAAATCCTGCACGCCGAGGCTGATCCGGTTGAACCCCTGGCGGCGCAGCGTGTGGATCCGCTCCGGCGTAACGCTGCGCGGATCGACTTCGATCGAATACTCGCCCAGCGCGTCATCGGCAAACAGGAACCAGCGGCGGATGTGCTGCATCAGGTCGTCCATCTGCGCGTCCGACAGATAGGTCGGCGTGCCGCCGCCGAAATGCAGTTGCTCGACATGGTTGAAACCGGCGAACAGCTTGCCCTGCATTTCGATCTCGCGCTTCAGGTAGCCGAGATAGGTAGCCGCCTTGTCGCGGTTTTTCGTGACGATCTTGTTGCAGCCGCAGTAGTAGCAGACGGTGTCGCAGAACGGGATATGAATGTACAGCGACAGCGGATGCCGCGCGCCGCGCGCGTGCAGGTGAGTGACGGTCTGGAGGTAATCGCGATAGCCAAAACCGTCGCTGAAGCGGTCGGCTGTCGGGTAGGAGGTGTAGCGGGGTCCGGACTGGGTCAGTCGTCGAATCAGGCCGGCGTCGAACTCCACATGCTGCACCGTATGAATAGGGATGGTGGACAAGGTCATTGGGGCATCGCTCCTCGCCGAGAACGCGAAGCCGCGCTTGCAGGGCGAAACGGAGTCTACGAATGCCGCACCGCAATTACCTTGACTTAAGTCAAAATTGACCGGAAGCCCGGCTGCCCTGCCAATCGGGCAAGCTCAGCGCTGAAGCAAGTCGAGCGTCAGTTCGACGGTGCCTTCGCCGACGTTGCTGCGCACCCGGAATCCCAGTTCGCGGGTGAGGTCTGTCATAGCGCGGTTCTCGGCGAGCGCTTCGCCGACAATGCTGCGGGTACCGCGCTGCCGGAAGTAGTCGATCAGCTTGGTCATCAATATGTGGCCGAGTCCGAGGCCCTTGAGGTCGGAGCGAATGATGATCGCGAACTCGGCCTTTTCGTTGTCCGGATCGGCGACGCCGCGCACTACGCCCAGCGTCTCGTCGCTGCCGTCGTCGCGACGCCTCACGGCGATGAATGCCATCTCGCGGTCGTAGTCGATTTGCGTCAGGCGCGCCAGCTGGGAGGCCTGCAGTTCGCGCACCTGTACGAACATCCGCATTCGCACGTCGACCGGGTCGAGCGAATGGAAAAACCGCAGGTGCTCCTCCGAGTCTTCCGGGCGGATCGGCCGCAGCAGCAGCGCCTCGCCCATCCAGTCGACCGTCTGTTCCAGTTCCTGCGGATAGGGACGGATGGCCAGCCGGTCGTGCGGGTGGCGCAACCGGGCCGGAGCGATCTTCACACGTGCATCCAGCGCGATCACGCCGTGGTGATCCGATAGCAGCGGATTGATGTCCAGTTCCGCCACTTCCGGCAACTCGGCGGCCAGATGGGCGACCTGGATCAGCACACGGCACAGCGCCTCGATGTCTGCCGGCCTGCGGTTGCGATAGCCCGCCAGTAGCGAAGCCACCCGCGTACGCTGGATCATGTCGCGCGCCAGCACCCTGTTCAGCGGCGGCAGCGCAACCGCATGGTCGTGCAGCACCTCGACCGCGATCCCGCCCTGCCCGAACAGGATCACCGGCCCGAAGATGGGGTCGGTAGTGATGCCGACGATCAGTTCCTGTGCATCCGGCCAGCGGGCCATGGCCTGCACCGAAAAGCCGGCCAGCCGCGCTTCGGGCCGCAGCCGCTGCAGCCGCTGCTCGATCGCCGCCACTGCGGCCTCCACGTCCTCCGGCGTGTTCAGGTCCAGCATCACGCCCCCCACCTCGGTCTTGTGGCTGATGTCGGGCGACAGCAGCTTGACCGCGACCGGGAAGCCGATCTGCATCGCCATCTCGCGGGCCTCGCCTGCCGTATGCGCGATGCGGGTGTCGACGACCGGAATGTGGCATGCATCGAGCAGTGCCTTGGCCTCGGGCTCGGTGAGCATCGTTCGCCCTTCGGCCAGTGCCTTGTCGATGATGGCGCGCGCCGCCGGACGGTCGATCGGATCATGCTGCGTGCCGGCGGCCGGCACCTGCATCAGCAACTGCTGGTTGCGCCGGTATTCGACGACCTGCATAAAGGCCTGCACCGCCTCCTCCGGCGTGCCGAATTGCGGTATGCCCGCATCCGAGAAGATCTGGCGTGCCTCGGCCACCGCGGCTGATCCCAGCCAGCACGCGACCACATGCTGACGCGACCGGGCAATTGCCGGTGCGAGAGCGCGCGCGATTTCTGCGCTGGGAACGATTGCCGTCGGCGCGTGGATGAACAGGATGGGATTGTCCGGCTGGTGCTCCAGCAGGATGGCGAGCGCACGCTGATAGCGCTCGACCGACGCGTCGCCGATGATATCGACAGGATTGCCGTGCGACCAATTGGCCGGCAGTACCCTGTCGAGCGCGGCGCGCGTGCCCGGCGCGAGACTGGCCAGCCGTCCGCCCGACAGCATCAGCGCATCAGTCGCCATCACGCCGGGGCCGCCGCCATTGGTCAGTATCAGCAGTTCCTCGCCGTGCAGCGGCTGCGCGCGCGACAAGGTCTCCACCGCATCGAACAGCGCATCGGTCGTCAGCACTCTCAGCATGCCGGCACGCCGGATCGCCGCGTCGAACACGGCGTCAAGGCCTGCCAGCGCACCGGTATGCGAAGCGGCTGCGCGCGCGCCCTCGGGCGCACGGCCGGCCTTCACGACCAGCACCGGCTTGTTGCGACCGGCGCCGCGGGCGGCCGATATGAACTTGCGCGCATTGCGCACATCCTCGATATAGAGCAGGATCGCCGCAGTGTTCGGATCCATCGCCAGATAGTCGAGCATGTCGCCGAAGTCGATATCGGTCGCATCGCCGAGCGAAACAAAGTGGGAAAACCCGATGCCGCGCGAATGCGCCCAGTCGAGTACCGCGGTGACCAGTGCGCCCGACTGGGAGACAAAGGCCAGTTTGCCGGGACGTGCCGATGTGTGCGCGAAGCTGGCGTTCAGGCGGGCGCCGGGTACCAGTGCGCCAACGCAATTGGGGCCGAGTATGCGGAACACCGAGGGGCGCGCTGCCAGCAGCATCGCCTGCCTATGCGTGCGACCGTCGCCATGATCGCCGTCCATGCCGGCTGTCAAGACGATTGCGGCCCGCGTTCCCTTGGCCACCAGCGACTCCACCAGCCCGGGCACGGTCGCCGGCGGCGTCGCGATCACTGCCAGATCCGGCGTCTGCGGCAGGCTGGCCACATCGGGGTAGACCGGCAGGCCTTGCAGATGGCGATGCCGCGGATTCACCAGCATCAGCTTGCCGTCCAATTCGTCGGCGGCGCGTCCGGCCATCAGGTTGGCAAGCACGGTCGCGCCCACGCTGTGCGGACGGTCGCTCGCGCCGATCAGCACGACCGACTTCGGCGAAAACAGATGCTGCAGGTTCCGTATACTCATGGGCCTGTGGACGATTGACTCAGGTCAAATTCTACAAAACAAAGAAACCGGATCAGCCAGACCCGGCTGGACGCGGAATGCTGCGCGCCGTAGCCTGACAGGCGGCTCCGCTCTGAAGCCGATGCGCCCCCAAGGTTCCGTCAGTTGAAGGATATCGAATGCCCTACAAGACACTGCTGCTGCATGTTGACCCGGATCCGCGTTGCATCGCACGCACCAGGCTGGCGGCGACGCTGGCGCAAGCGGAGGCCGCCCATCTGGTGGGGGCCGCGATGACCGGCATTTCGCGCGAGGCTGTCCGGCTGAACCAGGAACCCGGCGATCCCGTGCTGGCGCATCGTACGGACCAATTGCGACACCGCGCGCGCGAGGCGCTCGCCGCCTTTGAGTCGGCGGTCGCCACAGTCGCCGTGGATTCGTTCGAATCGCGACTGGTCGACGATGAAGCCGCCTCCGGGATGGCGCTGCAGGCACGCTATGCGGATCTCGTCGTCATCGGCCAGTTCGATCCGGACAGTTCCGTGCCCGGCGTGCTCGCAAACTTTCCGGAGACCGTCATATCGGACAGCCCGGCACCGGTGCTGGTGATTCCTTATGCCGGAGATTTCAGCGCAAATTTCCGGCGCCCAGTCGTCGCCTGGGACGGCAGCATGCCGGCCTGCCGCGCCGTTCGCAGCGCACTGCCGCTGCTGGTCAGCGCAGGCAGCGCCGAGATTGTGATGTTCAACCCGGAGGACGCCTACGGCGTGCACGGCGACGAGCCCGGCGCAGATCTCGCGCTTTATCTCGCCCGTCACGGAATCTCGGTCAATGTCACCGAACGCCGGATCAACGGCGCCGTCGGGGAAGCGCTGCTGTCGACGGCCTCCGACCTCGATGCAGACCTGCTGGTCATGGGTGCCTACGGCCACACGCGCTTCCGCGAGGCGATGCTGGGCGGCGCCACCCGCACGATGCTGCAGTCAATGACGGTGCCGGTACTGATGGCGCACTAGCCAGCCTGTGTGCCGGCGGGCGCCTCGCGCCAGACCATCACCGGGATCGTGGAGTGCGACAGCACGCGCTGGGTCTCGCTGCCCAGCAGCAGCTTGTCCAGGCCCTTCCTGCCGTGCGATCCCATCCAGATCAGGTCGCAGCCTTTGGCGGATGCAGTATCGAGGATTTCTTCGTATGCATGCACACCTCGGGTCGACACTACCTCGGCGCTGACACCGGCTTCGGCAGCCAGCGCCCTGAACTTGACCATCGCCTGCTGGGCCGATTTGTCCTGTATCTCTTCATAGTTGGCCATGTCGACCATCGCACCCGCCTCGGGCATCAGCATGAACGGATACAGCTCGGCGACCGACAGCCCGACCACCGACGCACCGTGCGCGGCAGCAAATTCAAGCGCAGCCTTCGCTGCCTTGTCGGACAGCGGCGAGCCATCGGTTGGCACCAGAATTTTTCTGAACATCAGCGACCTCCCATGATCGAAGCAGGGTCAATCTATCAAAGGTTTTCCTAAAAAACTTGCGTTGGATCAAACGGGCCAGAGTGGAGGCTCTTCCATCAAGGCCACCTGCTCGCGCAGCTCCAGTATCCGATCCTGCCAGTAGCGCACCGAAGCGAACCAGGGAAACGCGGCCGGAAAGGCAGGATCTTCCCAGCGCATCGCCAGCCATGCCGAATAGTGCAACAGCCTCAGCGTGCGCAGTGCTTCGATCAGGAACAGCTCGCGAGGATCGAATTCGCGAAACTCCTCATAGCCCGCCAACAGGTCCGACAGCTGCCGGACCATGTCCTTGCGCTCGCCGGACAGCAGCATCCACAAATCCTGAATGGCCGGGCCAGTGCGGCTGTCGTCGAAATCGACGAAATGCGGACCGGCGTCGGTCCAAAGCAGATTGCCTGCGTGGCAGTCACCATGCAGCCGGATCTGCCGAACTTCGCCTGCCTGCTGCTGACAGCGGCGAACGCCGTCCAGGGCCTGCGCACTGATCGCCGACCAGCTGTCGCGCAGCTCGGCCGGGATCACCTGATGCTCAAGCAGCCATTGTCGGGGGGCGTCGCCGAAGGTCTCGGCATTGAGCGCCGGGCGCACGACGAACGGCTCGGCCGCGCCAACAGTGTGGATGCGCGCCATCAGCCGCCCTATCCAGGCCAGCGTGCCCGGCGCTTCCAGTTCGGGTGCCCGTCCGCCCTGGCGCGGGAACACCGCCAGCCGGTAGCCTGCATGGTGATGCAGGGTAGCCTCGTGGATGCGCAGCGGTGCCACGACCGGCACCTCGAACTCGTGCAGCGCTTCGACGAAACGATGCTCCTCGAGAATCTCGGCATCACTCCAGCGCTGCGGCCGGTAGAACTTCACTATTACCGGCGGCCCCTGCTCCATGCCGGCCTGGTATACGCGATTCTCATAGCTGTTCAGCGCCAGCAGGCGGCCGTCGCCGTGCAGCCCCAGGCTGTCGAGCGCATCGAGCACGGTGTCAGGGCCGAGATCGGAAAAGGAATGCGAGGGAATGGAAGACATGCCGGGATTGTAGTCGGTGCGGCCGGTGCGATACGAGTACACTGGCGCTCCCAGTATTAAAGGCACACCGATGGCTGCAGAACCCTTGCTCACCGAAAAAGAGTTTGATGAACTCGATCGCTTCCTGATGTCCGACCGCTGCAGCGACGAAACGATGGCGATGGATGCGCTGCACGGCTATCTGACGGCGATCGCCATTGGCCCGGCGCCGGTGGCGATCGATGAATGGCTGCCGCGCGTCTGGGGACCGGAGCCCGGGGACGCACCGGATTTCCGCGACGACGCCCAGGCCATGCGCATCCGCCAGCTGATCGAGCGTTCGCTGCAGGAGATTGTCGTCACGTTCGAGGTGGCGCCGAAAGACTTTGAGCCGCTGTTCTCGGTACACCAGTGGAAAGGAAAGGAAGTACTGGATGCCGAGGCCTGGTGCTGGGGTTTTCTCGAAGGCGTGAGCCTGCGCGACGCGGCATGGCAGCCGCTGCTTGAGTCGCCGCAAGCCGCGCTGCTGCGCGCGATCCGGCTGTTGGGCGCGGAGGAGATCGAGGAGGACGAAGTGAAGCTGGTGGATGACCCGATGAAATGCCACAAGCTGGCGATCGAGGTCGAGGCGTCAATACCGCAGATACAGCGCTTCTGGGCAGGACCTTAGCGCGGGAGGGGGTGGCGGGGAGATCCAGCGCCCCGCCGGCTACCGTCAGGCCTTGATGAAGTGCTCGCGGTAGTACTTCAGCTCCTCGACCGATTCACGGATATCGGCCAGCGCGGTGTGCAGCTGATGCTTCTTGAAGCCGGCGATCAGTTCGGGCCGCCAGCGGCGGCAGAGTTCCTTCAGCGTCGACACATCGAGGTTCCGGTAATGGAAGAAGGCTTCCAGCTTCGGCATGTGGCGCGCCATGAAGCGACGGTCCTGGCAGATCGAATTGCCGCACATGGGCGACTTCCCTTCCGGCACATACTGCTTCAGGAAAGCGATCATCGCCTCTTCGGCTTGCGACTCGCTGACCGTGGATGCCTTGACCCGGTCGATCAGGCCCGAACGCCCGTGCGTTCCCTTGTTCCACGCGTCCATACCGTCAAGCACCGCATCGGGCTGGTGGATCACGAACACCGGCCCCTCCGCCAGCACGTTCAGGTGGGCATCGGTGACAATCGCGGCCACTTCGATGACCCTGTCGCTGTCAGGGTCAAGCCCGGTCATTTCCATGTCGATCCAGACCAGGTTGAACTCATTGGGACGCACGACCGGCGCCTGATCGGCTTCGTTTGCTTGTGACATAATCCAGATCCGTTATCGCAGGCCGTCGGCGCATGCTCGCCCGCCCCGCACAAAACCCGCATTTTCTCATACGCACCCCATGGATTCACACAGCTTCTCACTGTTGTTCGCCGCGTTCCTGCTGGCGACGCTTGCAGTCAAGCTCTGGCTCGCCTCGCGCCAGATCCGCCACGTCGCGCTCCATCGCGACGCAGTGCCGGAACGCTTCGCTGCACGGATCCCGCTCGCCGCGCACCAGAAGGCGGCCGACTACACGATTGCCAAGACCAAACTGAAGATCGCTCTGCTGGCGGTGAATGCGGCCGTGGTTCTCGGCTTCACACTCCTGGGCGGCCTGCAATGGCTGTCGGAGCAGCTGGGCGCGCTTGCGGGCGGCGGGATGGTTTACCAGATCGCACTCGTCGCCGCAGTGTCCGTCATCTCCGGCGCGGTCGACCTGCCGTTCGACTACTACAAGCAGTTCCGGCTCGAAGAGCGCTTCGGTTTCAACAAGATGACGCCAGGCCTGTTCTTCTCGGACCTGTTCAAGCACAGCCTCGTCGGCGCGCTGATCGGGCTGCCGCTGGTGTGGGTAATACTGGCGCTGATGGACAAGGCGGGAGCACTCTGGTGGCTGTATGCATGGCTGATCTGGTGCGGCTTCCAGATTTTCATGCTCGGCTTCTACCAGACGCTGATCGCGCCGCTGTTCAACAAGTTCACGCCGCTGGAAGATGCCAGCCTGCGCTCGCGCATTGAGGGCCTGATGCAGCGCGTCGGCTTCGCCAGCAAGGGGCTGTTCGTGATGGACGGCTCACGCCGCAGCGCGCATGGCAACGCCTATTTCTCCGGCTTCGGCGCAGCAAAGCGCATTGTGTTCTTCGACACCCTGCTGTCGCGCCTTGCGCCGAATGAAATCGAGGCGGTACTCGCGCACGAGCTTGGCCACTTCAAGCTGAACCATGTGATCAAGCGCATCGGTGTGATGTTTGCGATCTCGCTCGGCCTGCTCGCGCTGCTCGGTTGGCTCAAAGGCCAGACATGGTTTTACACCGGGCTCGGCGTCACGCCGCGGATGGACGCCAGCAATGACGCGATGGCGCTGATCCTGTTCATGTTCGCGCTGCCCGTATTCACCTTCCTGTTCTCGCCGCTGCTGTCGATCACGTCGCGCAAGAACGAATTCGAGGCCGATGCCTTCGCCGCGAAGCACAGCAATTCGCAGGATCTGGTTTCTGCATTAGTGAAGCTGTACGAGGACAACGCCTCGACGCTGACGCCGGATCCGCTGCACTCGGCGTTCTACGACTCGCATCCGCCGGCCAGCGTGCGTGTGCAGCGGCTGCTCGGTGCATGAGCATGGTCACCCGCGAACAGCTGCTGCAGTCTGCATGCGTCCATCGCACCGACGGCGCCGACGAAACGCAGATACGCGCGGCGCTGGCAGTGCTGACGGACTGGCACATCGAGGACGGCAAACTCGAGCGCACGTTTGCCTTCCGCGATTATCACCAGACGATCGCGTTTATCAATGCGATCGCCGACGTGATCCACCGCGAAGATCACCATCCTGAAATGGTGGTTGGCTACAACCGCTGCAAGGTCAGGTACGACACACATTCGGTGAATGCTGGCAAAGGCGGGCTATCCGACAACGACTTCATTTGCGCTGCCAAGATCGACCAGGTCTACCAGCAAGGCTCATGGCAGACCGGCAAGGCCTGATCGTCGCTGCACATGGCCGGCACTATCTTGCGCAGGCCGACGGCCAGCTCTGGCAGTGCGTCACGCGGGGCAAGAAGAGCGATGTCGCTACCGGCGACCGCGTGCGCTTCCGGCCGACCTCGGCCGACCAAGGGGTAATCGAAGAGATCCTCCCGCGCACCACCCTGCTGTACCGCTCTGACCAGTTCAAGTCCAAACTGCTGGCGGCCAATGTCACCCAGCTGCTGGTCGTGGTCGCGACCGAGCCTGGTTTTTCAGACGATCTGGTGTCCCGCGCACTGGTCGCGTCCGAGGCGGCCGGTATCAATGCGCGCATCGTGCTGAACAAGATCGACCTCGACGCGCAGCGTGATGCGGCGCGCGAGCGGGTGGCGCGCTATGCCGACATCGGCTACCCGGTGCACGAAGTCAGCGCGAAACGAGATCCTGACGAGACGCTGGCCACATTGAGACCACTGTTGGAAGCGCAATCGACGATTCTGATTGGTCAGTCCGGCATGGGAAAGTCTTCGCTGATTCAACTACTGGTTCCTGATGCGGAGATCGCCGTGCGCGAGATCTCGCAGCGACTCGACAGCGGAAAGCACACGACGACTTTTACGCGGCTATATGCGGTGGATGAGCAGACCTCGGTGATCGATTCGCCGGGCTTCCAGGAATTCGGCCTGTACCACCTGACCGAAGGCATGCTCGAGCGCGCCTTCCCGGAATTCGCCCCCCGACTCGGCCATTGCCGCTTCTACAACTGCCATCATGTCGCCGAGCCGGGCTGCGCACTGCTGGAGGCAGTGGCCAGCGAGGCGGTCGATGCCGCCCGGCACCAGCTCTACCTGCAATTGCGGCATGAATCGCTGCAAAAGCCGGGCTACCGCTGAGCGGTGCAAAAGCTGTCCCCGGCAAGCAAAACCTCTTATAATCCAACAAGTTAAAAAGATTCGGCGGCAGCCGCAGGCTTGCCGCCGATTTCATTTATGGCAATCAAACACTACCTGACGTTTGCGGACCTGACGCTGGCCGAGTACGAGTACCTGGTCGAGCGCACCAAGGTCATCAAGCGCAAGTTCAAGAGCTACGAGACCTACCATCCGCTGCAAGATCGCACGCTGGTGATGGTCTTCGAAAAGAATTCGACGCGCACCCGCCTGTCGTTCGAAGCGGGCATGCACCAGCTCGGCGGCGCGGCAATTTACCTGAACACCCGCGACAGCCAGCTGGGTCGCGGCGAACCGGTCGAGGATGCGGCGCAGGTCATGTCGCGCATGTGCGACGTGATCATGATCCGCACCTTCGGGCAGGAGATCATCGAGCGCTTCGCCGCCCATTCGCGCGTCCCGGTGATCAATGGCCTGACCAATGAACACCATCCATGCCAGGTGTTTGCCGATGTCTTCACCTTCATCGAGCAGCGTGGCTCGATCGCCGGCAAGACGGTCGCCTGGATCGGCGATGCGAACAACATGCTGTACTCGTGGCTGCAGGCGGCCGAGGTGTTCGGCTTCCATGTGAACGTATCGACGCCGGCCGGCTACGACATCAACCCGGCGCTGGTCTCGAAAGACAACCGCCGCTACACGGTGTTCAAGAATCCGGCCGATGCCTGCGAAGGCGCCGACCTGGTGACCACCGACGTCTGGACCAGCATGGGCTACGAACAGGAAAACGCCGCCCGCCTGAAGGCCTTCGACGGCTGGATCGTCGACGCCGACAAGATGAAGCGCGCGAACAAGGATGCGCTCTTCATGCACTGCCTGCCGGCGCATCGCGGCGAGGAAGTGTCGGCCGACGTCATCGACGGACCGCAATCGGTGGTCTGGGACGAGGCGGAGAACCGGCTGCACGTACAGAAAGCGCTGCTCGAGTACCTCGTGCTCGGCAAAGTGTGAAATTCCCGGAAACTAGAAAGCAATCGACATGAGCGACATCAAGAAAGTCGTCCTCGCCTACTCGGGCGGCCTGGACACCTCGGTCATCCTGAAATGGCTGCAGGATCACTACCACTGCGAAATCGTCACCTTCACCGCCGACCTCGGCCAGGGCGAAGAGCTCGAGCCGGCGCGCGCTAAGGCACTGAAGTTCGGCATCAAGCCGGAAAACATCTTCATCGATGACGTGCGCGAAGAGTTCGTGCGCGACTTCGTGTTCCCGATGTTCCGCGCGAACACGGTCTATGAAGGCGAATACCTGCTCGGCACCTCGATCGCGCGCCCGCTGATCGCGAAGCGCCTGATCGAGATCGCCCGCGAAACCGGCGCCGACGCGATCTCGCACGGCGCCACGGGCAAGGGCAATGACCAGGTCCGCTTCGAGCTCGGCGCCTATGCGCTGATGCCGGGCGTGAAGATCATTGCGCCGTGGCGCGAGTGGGACCTGCTGTCGCGCGAGAAGCTGCTGAAGTATGCGGAAGACGCCGGCATCGAGATCGACATGAAGCACAAGAACGGCGGCGCGCCGTACTCGATGGACGCGAACCTGCTGCACATCAGCTTCGAGGGCCGCCATCTGGAGAACCCGAGCGCCGAAGCGGAAGAATCGATGTGGCGCTGGACCGTCAGCCCCGAGGCTGCGCCGGACGAAGCCGAATACCTCGACATCGAATTCGCGAAAGGCGACATCGTCGCGCTGAACGGCAAGGCCATGAGCCCGGCCGCCGTCCTGACCGAGCTGAACCGACTCGGCGGCAAGCATGGCATCGGCCGCCTCGACCTGGTCGAGAACCGCTATGTCGGCATGAAGTCGCGCGGCTGCTATGAGACGCCGGGCGGCACCATCATGCTGCGCGCGCACCGCGCGATCGAATCGATCACGCTCGATCGCGAAGTCGCGCACCTGAAAGACGACCTGATGCCGCGCTATGCATCGCTGATCTATAACGGCTACTGGTGGAGCCCGGAGCGCGTCGCGCTGCAGACCCTGATCGACCACACGCAGCAGAACGTGAACGGCTGGGTGCGCGTGAAGCTGTACAAGGGCAATGTGATCGTCGTGTCGCGCGACTCGAAGACCGACTCGCTGTTTGACCAGAACATCGCGACCTTCGACGAAGACGGCGGCGCCTACAACCAGGCCGACGCCGGCGGCTTCATCAAGCTGAACGCGCTGCGGATGCGAATCGCTGCGAACGCTCGTATCAAGCGCGGCAAGTAATCCGATTCAACGACAAGGAAAACAATGAGCAATCAATTCGACAATGTGTCCGTCGTGAAGAAGGCCAACGTCTACTTCGACGGCAAGTGCGTTTCGCACACGGTCGTCTTTGCAGACGGCACGAAGAAATCGGTCGGCGTGATCTTCCCGTCGACGCTGGTGTTCAACACCGGCGCACCCGAGATCATGGAACTGAACGCAGGCAAGTGCCGCATCCGCCTGAAGGGCGAGACCGAGTGGAAGAGCTACGAAGGCGGCCAGAGCTTCAATGTGCCGGGCAATTCTAGCTTCGACATCGAGACGATCGAGACGCTGGATTACGTCTGCCACTTCGGCTGATGACGGCAGTCCAAAGCTGCTGACTCAGACGCCCCGCTCGCGGGGCGTTTTCTTTTGGCGGGCCGGCGTATCAGGAAACCACCACCGGTTCGATCTCGAGGCGCACACCGAAGCGCTGCTTCACATCCTCGGAGATGCGCTCAGCCAGCCGCAGCAACTCGGTGCCGGTCGCGCTGCCGCGATTCACCAGCACCAGCGCCTGCTTCTCGTGCACGCCGGCCGCACCGAGTGACTTCCCTTTCCATCCGCACTGATCGATCAGCCAGCCCGCGGCCAGCTTGTAGCTGCCATCGGCCTGCGGGTAGCTGACCAGCTGGGGATGCGCGGCGAGCAACTCCGCTCGCTGTGCAGCCGACACCACCGGGTTCTTGAAGAAGCTGCCGGCATTGCCAATCTGCGCCGGATCCGGCAGCTTGCGCGTGCGGATCGCCACCACGGCAGCGCTGATGTACTGTGCGGTCGGAGTGCTGATGCCGCGCGCTGCAACTTCGGCCACCAGCTCGGCATAACGCAGGTTCGGCTGCCAGCGCTTCGGCAGCGCGAACGTCACCTCGACGATCACTGCACGATCACGCAGCGCATGCTTGAACACGCTGTCGCGATAGCCGAAGGCGCACGCGCTGCGGTCCAGCGTCATCATTTCGCCGGTCCCGATATCGAAGGCTGTCAGCGAATGGAAGTAATCGGCCATTTCGCTGCCGTAGGCGCCGATGTTCTGTATCGGCGACGCACCGACGCTGCCCGGGATCAGCGACAGGTTTTCCAGTCCCGGCAGGCCATGCGCGAGCGTCCATTGCACGAAGCCATGCCAGTTTTCACCAGCCTGCGCGGTGACGTAAACATGGTCGTCATCCTCGCCGGTGACTGCGACCCCACGGTTGGTCATGTGCAGCACCAGTCCGTCGAAGTCGCTCGTCAGCAGCAGGTTGCTGCCGCCGCCGAGCACCAGCCGGCGCATCGCGGCAAGCGCAGGATCCGCGCGCATCGCGCGCAGCACGTCAACCGAATCCACGCGCAGGAAGGCGGCAGCCTTCGCGTCTATGCCGAAGGTGTTCAGCGTGCGCAGCGACTGGTCGCGCTGCAGGGAAAGCGGGAAGCTCATAGGCGCGCGATTATACCGGCCGGCATGCCGGCGGCCGGCCGCCTGTCCTCTATAATGCGCGGCATTGTCATTCCCACAGGAGATTCCCCATGCCCTCTTTCGACGTCGTCTCGGAAGCCAATCAGGTCGAAGTGAAGAACGCGGTCGACCAGGCCAACAAGGAGATCACCACCCGTTTCGATTTCAAGGGCAGCGACGCGCGCGTCGAGCAGAAGGAGCGCGAACTGACCGCCTACGCGGACAGCGAGTTCCAGCTCGGCCAGGTGCGCGACGTGCTGACCACCAAGATGGCGAAGCGGAACGTCGACGTGCGCTTCCTCGATCTCGGCAAGATCGAGAAAATCGGCGGCGACAAGGTCAAGCAGGTGATCAAGGTGAAAAACGGCATCGAGACCGAAGCCGCAAAAAAGATCCAGCGCATCATCAAGGACAGCAAGCTGAAGGTACAGGCCAGCATCCAGGGCGATGCACTGCGAGTGCAGGGCGCGAAGCGCGACGACCTGCAGGCCACCATCCAGTTGCTGAAGAAAGAGGTGACCGACCTGCCGCTCGACTTCAACAATTTTCGCGACTGACGCAAAGCAGAAAAAAAGAGCCCCGCAGGGCTCTTTGCAGCGATCGCAAGGGCCGGCAGCTAGCCGGCCCTTTGTCATTATTCTTCCTGCTCGCCGGTCAGCCGGCGCTGGCGCACGGCGGCGGCCAGATTCTCCAGAACCTGCAGGCTGCTGTCCCAGTCAATGCAGCCATCGGTGATCGACTGGCCGTAGGTCAGTTCCTTGCCAGGCACCAGGTCCTGACGGCCGCCGACCAGATGCGACTCCACCATCACACCGACAATGCGATCGTCACCGGCGGCGATCTGCTCGGCGATGTTGGCACACACTGGCACCTGGTTCTCGGGCTTCTTCGAGCTGTTGGCGTGCGAGGCATCGATCATCAGCTTCTGTGCGAGGCCGTTGGCGCCCAGGGCAATGCAGGCCTCTTCCACGCTCGCCGCATCATAGTTCGGTGCCTTGCCGCCGCGCAGGATGATGTGACAGTCCTCGTTGCCGCTGGTCGATACGATCGCCGAATGGCCGCCCTTGGTCACCGACAGGAAGTGGTGCGGCTGGGAAGCGGCCTTGATCGCATCGGCTGCGATTTTGATATTGCCATCGGTACCGTTTTTGAAACCGACCGGGCACGACAGGCCCGAGGCCAGTTCGCGGTGTACCTGCGATTCGGTGGTACGCGCGCCGATCGCGCCCCAGCTGATCAGGTCGGCGATGTATTGCGGGCTGATCACGTCGAGGAATTCGGTTCCGGCCGGCAGGCCAAGCTCATTGATGTCGACCAGCAGCTCGCGTGCAATGCGCAAACCGTCGTTGATGCGGAAACTTCCGTCGAGGTGCGGGTCGTTGATCAGGCCTTTCCAGCCGACGGTGGTCCGTGGCTTCTCGAAATAGACGCGCATCACGATTTCCAGATCGCCCTTGAAGCGCTCGCGCTGCTCGACCAGGCGGCGCGCGTATTCCATGCCGGCCTTGGTGTCATGGATGGAGCACGGGCCAATCACCACCATCAGGCGATCATCCTGGCCGTGCAGGATGCGATGCAGCGCTGTGCGCGCGTTCGCGGTGACGGTCGCGATTTTCTCGGTGCAGGGGAATTCCCGGATCAGGTGCGACGGCGGCGTCAGTTCCTTCAATTCTCTAATCCTCAGGTCGTCGGTGCGGGGCATGGCTTCTCCAGGAATGGTTCGAAATTATTCGATACGCAGAAAACAAAAAACCGCCATTCCTGGCGGTTTTCAAGATTCGGTTTCGGTTCTGCTTTTACGTGAACTTACCGCTTCTCCACCGCCCGGGGGCTGGGGTAGCTAAAGTAAAAGTCGAAGTAAAAGCGCAGAACGGACATCGTTTTCCAACACTTCAGGGTCGAGTGAGCGGCCATGGTGCTATAAATCAGCCGCTTTGGCAAGCTGCTGCCAAATGATTATCAGCCGGTGCCGCCGACGGTCAGCTCCTCGATGCGCAAGGTGGGCTGGCCCACGCCCACCGGCACGCTCTGCCCGTCCTTGCCGCACACGCCGACGCCCGGATCGAGTTTCATGTCCCTGCCGATCATGGACACGCGATTGAGCACGTCGGGGCCATTGCCGATCAGGGTAGCGCCGCGCACCGGATATGCGAGCTTGCCTTCTTCGATCATCCAGGCTTCGCTGGCCGAGAACACGAACTTGCCGTTGGTGATGTCAACCTGGCCGCCGCCGAAGTTCACCGCATACAGTCCCTTTTTAACCGATGCAATGATCTCCTCCGGATCGCGGTCGCCGGCGAGCATGTAAGTGTTTGTCATGCGCGGCATCGGCAGGTGCGCATAGGATTCGCGCCGGCCGTTACCGGTGACGGGCATCTTCATCAGGCGTGCATTCAGGGTGTCCTGAATGTAGCCGGTGAGGATACCGTCCTCGATCAGCGTGGTGCACTGGGTCGGATTGCCTTCGTCGTCGACGTTCAGCGAGCCGCGCCGGTCTGCAATGGTGCCGTCATCCACCACGGTCACCCCTTTGGCCGCCACCCGTTCACCGATGCGACCAGAGAACGCGCTCGACCCCTTGCGATTGAAATCGCCCTCAAGACCGTGCCCGATCGCCTCGTGCAGCAGCACGCCGGGCCAGCCCGGGCCGAGCACCACGGTCATCGGACCTGCAGGCGCAGGACGCGCATCGAGATTGGTCAGTGCAGAATTGACCGCATCGCTTGCATACTTCTCCAGCAGTGCTTCGCTGAAATAACCGAAATCGTAGCGGCCGCCGCCGCCGGCAGTGCCGACTTCTCGCCGCCCATCCTGCTCGGCGATGACGGTCAGCGACAGCCGTACCAGCGGACGGACGTCCGCCGCAATCACGCCGTCGCTGCGCACCACCAGCACCACGTCATGCTCGCCCGACAGGCCGGCCATGACCTGAACGATGCGCGGATCCTTTGCGCGGGCGATGCGCTCGAGCCGCTCCAGCAGCCTGACCTTGGCAGTCGCATCCAGCGACAGAATCGGATCCTTCGGCAGGTACAGAGAGCGCGCCGATCCCGGACGGGTGGTCGATGCCACCTTCACACGGCCGGCGCCCTGGCGGGCAATCGTGCGCGTGGCTGCCGCTGCGTCGAGCAAAGCCCGCTCGGAAATGTCGTCGGAGTAGGAGAAAGCCGTCTTGTCGCCAGATACCGCACGCACGCCCACGCCCTGGTCGATCGAGAAGCTCCCGGTCTTGACAATGCCCTCCTCCAGGCTCCAGCTCTCGCTCTTGGTGAACTGGAAGTAGAGATCAGCGTAATCCACCTTGTGGGTGAAGATGGTGCCCAGCACGGACAGCAGCTTGGCCTCGTCGAGGCCGTTTGGCGCCAGCAGCAGCTGGCTGGCAATCGCTTGGGTCTGCAGGTTGGGTTCGATGATCTTCATGGGATGGGGTCCGTGGCAATGTAGCGTGATACACCGGATTCTAATGGATCGCGCCGCGCCTCGCCGGCCATCGGGGACGGTTCCGGGGCGGCAAGAACCTAGAGCTTCCGGTGCTTCAGCGCGGGCAAGCTGCTGCGTACACTGGCCATCAGGTGCGGATCGAGGTCACCGATGACCACACCCTCCCCCTCGGCCTGCTGGCTGCGTATCTCCCCCCACGGGTCGACCAGCATGCTGTGCCCCCAGGTGCGGCGTCCGTTCGGATGCTGACCACCCTGGGCCGGCGCCAGCACATAGCACTGGTTCTCGATGGCGCGCGCACGCAGCAGGACTTCCCAGTGCGCGCGGCCGGTAGTGTAGGTAAACGCTGCCGGCACCACGATCAGGTCGCAATGACCCATGGCCCGATAGAGCTCTGGAAAGCGCAGGTCATAGCAGACCGACAGCCCGACGCGGGCAAAGGGCGTGTCGAGCACGGCCACGTCGCTGCCGGGAGCGATGGTGCGCGACTCGTCGTACTCCTCGGTGCCGCGCTTGAACCCAAACAGGTGGATCTTGTCGTAACGTGCCGCCACTGCGCCGTCCGGTCCGTAGGCCAGCAGGGTGTTGCGCACCTTGCCCGGCGCTTCGCACGCCAGCGGCAGCGTGCCGCCGAGCAGCCAGATGCCATGCTCGCGCGCGAGTCCGGCAAGGAAGGATTGCAGCGGCCCTTCGCCGGCCGCTTCAGCATGCGCCAGCTTGTCCGTGTCGCGATGCCCCAGAATGCCCCAGTATTCCGGCAGCGCAACCAACTGCGCACCGGCAGCTGCCGCCTCGCGCACCAGACGCGCGGCCACGGCCATGTTCTCTGCCGGTTCCGGCGTCGATATCATTTGCAATGCCGCCACCCTTGCACCGAGGGCACTGGTCTGGGTCGGGTCATGGGTCATGGAACGGTCCTCTGCTGTTCGGCAGCTGCCCTGCGGCGCGAGGACAGCTTTTTCACTACCGGATCCCGCCAGGGGCCGGTCACCTGATACTCCTGCGCCAGCGCCTGCGACAAGGGGTTCTTCAGGAAGTACTGGGCGAGAAACGAGCCCAGCCCGATTACCGGGTTGACCGCCAGGCCGTAGACTACGGATGCACCGGTGGCATTCAGCTCGGGTATGACCACCACATTCAGGTTCTGGGTCTCGTCAGCCAGTTCTACTGTGCCGTCCATCAGCACCACGCCGTTCGGGCCGCTCATTTTGAAGCTGTCTGTTTTCAGCGTGCCGCGCGCGATCGACGCAGTAGCCGATACGGCATCGAAGGCGAAGCCTTCGGAAAAGATGTCACGGAAATCCAGGGTCAGCCGGCGCGGCAAGGACTGCAGGCTCATCACGCCGAGCAGTTTGGCCACGCCGGGATCGGCGCGCAGGAACTGGCCGCTGGCGAGCTTCAGCGTCAGGCCGCCGGACAGCGACGGAAAGTCGAAGGCTGTCGGATCGCCGCGCCAGCTGAGCTCCCCGTCCATGCGCCCCTTTCCGCCGCGGACCGTGCGCTCGAAGCCCAGGCGATCCAGCAATTGACCGGCATCCCCGATCTCAAGTTCGTAGTTCAGGGTGGTCTGATTGTCCGTCAGCGTACTCAGCCAGCGGCCGCTGGCGCGCATGGTCGCGCCGGGATTGGTGATGGCTAGCTTGCTGATGCGCCATTCGCGCCCCGGACCGGTCGCCAGCCCGGCATTAGTGGCTGACAGCTCGAGGCGGCCGAGATTCATGCCGCGCAGTTCAAAACTCTCGGCCACGATGTCGAGGCCGGGCAGTTCGGTGAACGATTTTTGCCCGCCCAGCAGGTCGGTGACTTCAGATGCAGCGCGTTGCTCGATCTTCAATACCGACAGTCGGGCACTCAGCTTGCCTGCCCCCCGCTCCGACAACGGATCCTCCCAGGTGGCACGGCCGACGATTTCATCGGCATCGATGCCGAGCTGCCAGCCGTTGCGGGCACGGGAGGCAGTAACCCTGACATTGTCGAGCGCACGTCCGGCGAACTTCAGTTCGCTGCTGCGCAGGTTGACTGAATCAGGCACGAGGAAAGTGGAAGCTGACAGTCCTGCAGGACCGGGCGAGGCCTCGTCACCCGGCTCCGACAAGCTGGCCAGCACGCTGCGCCACGCATCGATATCCAGCGCCGAAAGAACGGCCGATACGGCGACGCCGCTGTCCGGCAGTACGGGCGGACCGTTGATGCCGATGGCGCCGCGTGCCAGCTGCCAGCCTGCCTGTTTGCCGGGCTTTTGCAGCAAGTAGCGCGCCGTCGCCACTCGACCCAGGTTGACGCGCACCTCCTGGCTCTGCGCCGCCTGCTCAGGCGCGCCGAGCGGCACCATGGCCACTCGCAGCGGGAGACTCTCTGCCGCTGCCTTGTTCAGCGGCGCCGGCAAATCAATTGCGAGACCAGCAAGCGTTGAATCGAAAACGACTTCCGGGCGCTGGTTCCTGACCTTGATCACGGCCGCATAGCGCGCAGTGCCGGCCAGCCGCTTCGCAAAGCGTTTTGCCTGGGCACCCGGCGCGTGGCGCGCAAGCCCGTCGGCAGTCAGCACGCCATCGAGCTTTACCTGCGTGCTGCCGTCGCGCTGCGTGCCGCCGGACAGCACGACCGGCGTGCCCATCAGGTTCCCGGCGAGGTTGACGAGCTGGAATCCGCGGTCGGAAAAATTCAGTTCGCCATTCACTTGCTGGAGCGCAGGCAAGCTGCGCCACAACTGCACCTCGTTACCGCCAAAGCGCAGGTTGCCCTGCACCGTCGACTGAGCGGATGTCATCAGCGGAATCTGCAGTTTCAGCCCCAGCCGGGCGTTGCCGAGCGCACGAACCTCGTCGGTGAATCCGCTGGTCCAGCCTGACACCGGGGTCGCATTCGCGTAGGCGATCAGGCTCTGCAGCGGCCCGCTGGCATTGCCGGTGATCTCGAGCACCGGGTTGTCAGCCATGAAATCGGGAATGACGGCATCCACCGCGGACAGCGGAATTGCCTGGGTCTTCGCACTATCGGCATGGATGTGAAGCCGGCCGCCGTCCACCGCAAGGTGGCCATTGATGTTCTCGATACGCGGCCAGAGCGGCGTGCGGCGATCCGGCGCCAGTTCCGATGGCGCGGGATTAAGCCTCCCATTGGCCAGCTTCGCGCTGATTCTGAAAACACCCTGCGGTTTAGCGCCGGCCGGTTGTGCAGCGAACGGAAACTTGTCGAGCGGACCCCGCACCGTCATCCGCACATCGTTTGCCATGCCATCGACGATGCCGTTGGCCATCCAGTCGTGCACGTCGCTGCCGGCCGTCGACGGAAGGAAACCGCCGACCCGGGTCAGCTCGACGGCTGGGAAGCGTGCATCGACGTCGATCTCTCCGGGTTGCCGGGGATCGGGCGGCCACGGCAGCACATGGGAGCCGGTGGCACTCCCCCGCAGGCCGGACTGCGAAAAGCGCAGGTCGGCGACTTTTATTGCAAGCTGCTGGCGAGCGTTGCGGAAGCTCCAGCTTCCGTCCAGCGCAAGCTCGTCGAAGAATAGCGTCGGCCGGTTCAGGTAATTGGCCAGGTAGATCGTCGCGCGCTCGCCACCGAGCCGGATCCGGCCTCCGTTCTGATCGGCATCGACGCTGCCAGACAGGCCGTCGAAACCGGGGATGCCTGCGGTCTCGGCCCCCGCCTCGCTTCGCGGAAGCTGTTGCCGGATCGCGAGGCGCCTGAACTGGCCGCTGAGCTTGAAAGCGCCGCTGCCCGGCACACTCCCCTCCCAGGAAGCAGAAAAATCGCGCAGCTCGCCGCTGGGCGCAAACCGGTCGAGCATGCGCCGCTCCTCGGCGGACAGTGGCAAGTGCATCGCCAGCTGCGCAAGCGCCTCGAGGTCGAGCGCGGTGATCTTCACCTCATGCTGTTCGGGCTTGCCGCTGCGGCCGGCAACATAGCGATGGCTGGCGGTGGTGCGCGGCAGTACCGAACCCTGCTCAGTGCGCAGCGAAAAATTCGACAGCGTGAGGAAGTGGCCCTGCTCGCCAAACGAGAACAGCCGTTGCTTGAGATCCGGCGCCGATTCGCCGGCCGAGATCCGCCCACTGGCTTCGAGCAGCTTCAGCGGCTCCAGCCCGTCGGCCAGCCGCGCCGACAAGTCGCGGAGCCCGAGATCGGCGGTGAAATTTTGCACCACGCCGCGATTCACGGTGAGCCATGATCGAAAGCTACCGTCGCCCCCCGCCAGCTCCCACGGCAGGTCGACGTAAGGCTTCCAGTTCTCGAGCCGGGTGTTGCGCCAGTCCATATACAGCTCGCCGGACCACTGGCTGTAGTCGGCGCTGCTGCGGGAAAAAGGGGGATGGGTGAAATCGGCGCGCAAGTCGATCGGCGCAGCCAGTTCGGCCGGCGGCGTCGCGCGCAGCGCAGCGCGGTGGGAGCGCCACTGGTTGCGCAAGATGAAGCTGATGTCAGTCAGCGCCAGTTCCGGCGCACCTCGCAGACCGTCGCGCCAGCGCAGCGCTCCCTCGCGGATCACGATTTCGCGCTGTGCCAGCAGCCAGTCGAGTCCGCGGCCGTCGTCAGCCTTGCCGGTGTCGAGCCGAATGCCGGCAACGAACAGGCGGCCAGCGGTATCGCGCTCGATTTCCAGGTCCGGACGTCGCACCTCGAGGGAATACAGCCTCAACTGGCCCAGCACCGACCACCAGGACAGGGTCGCATTCACTTCCGGCAGCACCAGCGCCCGCTCGCCGCGATCGTCATGGATCACGAACTCGTCGATCCGCAGCCGCGGGTTCAGGCCGTTCCAGGCCGCAGAGATGCCGCGTATCGTCACCGGACGGTTCAGCATCATGCTGGCCAGTTGCGCAACCTCAGACTGATAGCGGTCGATATTGGGCAGCACCACGTAGCGCAGCGCGAGGAAGGCCATCGCGAATGTGAAATAGGCAACCAGCACGAGCGCCAGCAGCCACGACAGGGCGCGATGGGTCGCACGATTTGCCGCCCGCAGCGAGGCCAGCAGCGCACGGCCGGCAGCCGACAAGCGCGAGCTTGCAGAACTGGTTTGGTCAGGATGGGTCGACATCAGTCGGCATTGTTTCTGGATCCGCAGTGTTCGCATCAGCGTCGGCGGATCCCGCTCCCCGCTTTCTCGTTATCATAGCCGCAAGCGGGTGCCCACATCCGGACGCCCAAACCGACGCCCATCATGAACTCAAACCTGCCTTTGACCTCGCCGGTGCCCTCGCGGTTCGTCCAGCGCTGGCTGGCTGCCGACCCCGCACGCGCAGCCGAACTGGCGCAGCTGTCCGGATTATCGCTTGACCGCCTCGACTTTGACCAGTTGCTGAAGGAGCAGCGCACGCGCACTGCCTCGCTGCCGGCGGCAATGCGGCGGCTGCGCAACCTGCTGGTCAGTGCAATCATCGTGCGGGACCTCTCGGGACGGGCGGCGCTGGATGAGGTGCTGGCGGCGATATCGCAGTTTGCCGATTTCGTGGTTCGCACCCACCTTGACGACCTTTACCGGCAAATGTGCGACGCCCACGGGGTGCCGACCGGCGAGGAGTCCGGCCTGCGGCAGCAGATGATCGTGGTCGGCATGGGCAAGCTGGGCGGCCATGAACTGAATGTTTCGTCCGACATCGACCTGATCTTTCTGTACCCGGAGGGTGGAGAGACCGTCTGCACGCAGGACGGGCAACGTCAGTTGTCCAACCACGAATTCTTCACGCGGCTGGGGCGAAAGCTGATCGCCGACATTGCCGAGATCACCGAGGACGGTTTCAGCTTCCGGGTCGACATGGCGCTGCGGCCGAACGGCGCGTCCGGGCCGCTGGCGGCGAGCTTCGCGATGCTGGAGGAATACCTGCTGGTCCAGGGCCGCGAGTGGGAACGCTACGCGTGGGTGAAGGCGCGCGCGATGACGGGGGATCCGGCCGATATTGCGGCGCTGGAGCGGCTGGTGCAGCCTTTCGTGTACCGTCGCTACCTCGATTTCGGCGCCATCAATGCACTGCGCAACATGCATGCGCAAATCCGCGCGGAGGTGGTGAGGCAGGAAGCGCGGCATCCCGGCCGCAATGCGAACGTGAAGCTCGGCCGTGGCGGTATCCGGGAAATCGAGTTCCTCGCGCAGGTATTCCAGCTGATTCGCGGCGGCCGCGACCCGGCACTGCGCGATCGCTCAACGCGCGCGACCCTGCAGACCATCGGCGAAAAAAAACTGCTGGCACCAGCCGTCGTCGACCGCCTGCAGGAGAGCTACCGCTTCCTGCGTGATCTCGAACATCGTGTGCAATACCTGGACGATGCGCAAACGCATGTGCTCCCCCCCACCCCCGAGGACCGGGCGATCATCGCGGGCATGATGGGCATGGCCGACGAGGCCGCCCTGATGGCAGCTTTCGGTGAATGCAGCCAGTGGGTGGCCGCCCAGTTCGATGCGATTTTCGAGGATCGCGGTACGCGATCGGGCGAAGAACAGGCTGCGGCGGCACCCGTTCTGGAAGAAATCGGCGAGGAGGCGCTGACCGCCTATCTCGCCTCGCTGGAATTCGACGATGCCCCAGCCGCTGCGCAGCGACTGCTTGGCAGCTGGCGCTCGGCGCGCATCCAGTCCCTGCCGGACCAGCGCAAGGCGCAGTTGCAGACGCTGATGCGTTCCGCGCTCCCCATGGTGGCGCGCGAGGCGGGCAAGCCTGCGGTGACGCTGAACCGCTTGCTGGACTTCTTCGATACCATCGCGCGCCGCTCGGCCTATCTGGAGTTGCTCACTGAGTTTCCGCATGCGTTGGGGCGGGTGGTGCGAATGATGGCGGCCAGCGGCTGGGCGGCCGGCTACCTGACCCAGCATCCGGTGCTGATGGACGAATTGCTGGATGACGCCAGTCGTAACGCCGAGCCCGACTGGATTGCATTTTCCCGCGAATGCCGGCAGAGGCTCACGGCCTTTGCCGGCGATACCGAACGGCAGATGGACGTGCTGCGCGAGCTGCATCATGCGCAATTGTTCCGGTTGCTCGCACAAGACCTCGACGGATTGCTGACGGTCGAACGGCTGGCCGACCACTTGTCAGCGCTGGCGGACGTGCTGGTCGGTGCGACCATCGAGGCGGTCTGGCACACCCTTCCCCAGCGCCATCGGGAACAGCCAGCCTTTGCCGTGATCGCGTACGGCAAGCTGGGCGGCAAGGAGCTCGGTTATGCGTCCGACCTCGACGTGATCTTCCTGTTCGACGATGAAGATCAGGACGCGCCGCCGCTGTATGCGAAGCTCGCCCAGCGGTTCATCACCTGGATGACGAGCCATACGTCGGCGGGGATTCTGTTCGACATCGACATTGCGCTGCGGCCGGACGGCGCCAGCGGGCTGCTGGTGTCGTCGTTTTCCGCGTTCGAAAAATACCAGCGGCAATCGGCATGGGTCTGGGAGCACCAGGCACTGACTCGAGCGCGCTTCTGCGCAGGCGATGCTGCAATCGGCGCGCGCTTCGAGGCATTGCGCATCGAATTGCTGCGCCAGCACCGCGACCAGGATGGGCTGCGCAAGGAGGTGCTGGCCATGCGACAACGCATGCACGATGCCCACCCGAACCGCTCCGGCATGTTCGACCTCAAGCACGACCCGGGCGGCATGATCGACATCGAGTTCATTGTGCAGTATCTGGTACTCAGCCATGCGGGGCAGCATGCGGAAATGACCGGCGACATCGGGAACATCGCCCTGTTGCAACTGGCCGGGCGGCTCGGCCTGATCGATGCCGCGGTCGGCGATTCCGTGGCCGATGCCTACCGCCTGTTTCGGAAGTTGCAGCACCAGATTCGATTGCGCGGTGAAGACCGAGCGCGCATCGACCCTTCGTCAGTGGATCGGGAAAGCCAAGCGGTTCTGGCTTTATGGAGAGCCATTTTCCCGACAAATAGTATCTAATTTGCAACCTTCAATTTATTGCAAATAATACAATCTGTGCCTGCCCTCGCCCGAGGGCAGGCATTTTTTTCTGACGAGTCCAATCATGAAGATTCCCCTCACCCGCTTCGCAGGTGCATGCAGTCTGCTGCCCGTCATACTCATGGCCGGCTGCGCGACTGAAAGTTCACGCAGCATTGCGCCGTCGCAGGTAGTAGCCGTGCAACGTCCGTATGACGGGCTGCGCAGCACGATCGCCGTTGGCAAATTCGACAACCGTTCCAATTTCCTGCGCGGCCTGTTTTCCGACGGCGTCGATCGGCTTGGTTCGCAGGCCAAAACCATCCTGATCTCTCACTTGCAACAGTCGAACCGCTTCGTCGTACTGGATCGCGACAACATGACCGAAATCCGGCAGGAGGCGCAATTGCGCGGCAAGGAACAGCAATTGAAAGGCGCGCACTATGTGCTGACTGGCGACGTGACCGAATTCGGACGTAAAGAAACAGGCGACCAGCAGCTTTTCGGGATTCTGGGCCGCGGCAAAACCCAGATCGCCTATTCGAAAGTCAGTGTCAACGTCGTCAATGCGCTGACGTCCGAAGTCGTGTTCTCGGTACAGGGAGCGGGCGAATATGCACTGTCGAATCGGGAGGTCATCGGATTTGGCGGGACCTCAAGCTATGACTCGACACTGAACGGCAAGGTGCTCGACCTTGCGATCCGGGAGGCCGTCGACCGACTGGTCGACAGCATCGAGCGCGGCGCATGGAAACCTGACCACTGACCGGGGCGCGGCGATGACGATTGCAAGAATGACGGCGCTGCTGGCAGCGATATGCGTGACCGGCTGTGCGACGCAGCACCAGGGCCTGTATCAATGGGGCAGCTACGAGAACCAGATCTATGCGATGTATGCGGACAGCGGAAAAACTTCGCCGCAGGAGCAGATCGCAAAGCTGGAAAGCGACCTCGAGAAAGCACGTGCTTCCAACCGCGCGCTTCCACCGGGCTTCCAGGCACACCTCGGCTACCTGTATTTCCAGACAGGCAATCTCGATAAGGCCATAGCCGCCTTCGAGACGGAAAAGCTGCTGTTCCCCGAATCTCGCCCCTACATGGACCGCCTGATAACGCAGGCAAAGCGCTGAGGAACTGACTTTATGACACGCATCTTCCCCCGATTGGTACTGATCGCCCTGGCTGTTCTGCTTACCGGTTGCGCGGCACCGGCAAAAGTCGACTACAGCGCGTTCAGGCAGAGCAAGCCGCGCTCGATTTTGGTACTGCCGCCGATGAACCTGTCGCCGGATCTTCGGGCTCCTTACAGCATGATGGCTACAGTTACATCACCGCTGGCGGAATCCGGTTACTACGTATTCCCGGTAGCGCTCGTGGACCAGACCTTCCGGGAGAATGGCATGACCAACCCGAATGAAACGCACGATGCGCCACCGGCGAAGCTAGCGGAGGTATTTGGCGCCGATGCGGTTCTGTACATCACGATCAATGAGTACGGCGCGAAGTACTTTCTCTTTGACAGCCAGGTCATCGTGTCGGCGAGTGCAAGGCTGGTCGACCTGCGGAATGGCGACTTGCTTTGGGAAGGCAAGGCCAGCGCATCGAATGCCGAAGGTCGCGATAACAGCGGCGGCAGTCTGGTCGGCATCCTGATCGGCGCGCTGGTCCGGCAGGTGGCAAACAACCTGGGCGACCAGGGATATCCTGTCGCGCGAATGACCAGTTACCGATTACTGAGCGCGCGGCATGGCGGATTGTTGCCCGGGCCGAGGTCGCCCGAGTATCAGAAGGTGGTGGGAAATTAGCGATCGTCGTGTCCAGCATGCGGTTCGAGAAGCAAAAAGAGGACGCTTTGCGTCCTCTTTTTTCGCCACTGCGCGGCGACCCATTCATTGTGGCTTCGGCCGGCCCTTCGGGCCTTAACTTCGGCGTCGCCGAAGTTAGCCTGCGCCGCAATGAGCGGGGCAGCAGCCTCGTTACTTCGCCGTCATCAATGCGATCGTCGTGTCCAGCATGCGGTTCGAGAAGCCCCACTCATTGTCATACCACGACGAGACTTTGACGAGGCGGCCGGAGACTTTGGTCAGGGTCGCATCGAAGTTGGACGATGCCGGATTGTGGTTGTAGTCGATCGAGACCAGCGGCGCGGTGTTGTACGTCAGGATACCGTTCAGCGGACCGTCGGCAGCTTCCTTCATGATCGCGTTGACTTCGTCGGCCGTCGTGTCGCGCGCAGCGACGAAGGACAGGTCGACGACGGACACGTTGATCGTGGGGACGCGGATCGCGTAGCCGTCTAGCTTGCCATTCAGTTCCGGCAGTACGAGGCCGACTGCAGCAGCAGCACCGGTCTTGGTCGGGATCATGGACATCGTGGCCGAACGAGCACGGCGCAGGTCTTCATGCATCACGTCGGTCAGCACCTGATCGTTGGTGTAGGCATGGACGGTCGTCATCAGGCCGTTCAACACGCCGATCTTGTCGTTCAGCGGCTTGACCAGCGGCGCGAGGCAGTTGGTGGTGCACGAAGCGTTCGAGATCACGGTGTCGGTGGACTTCAGCACCGACTGGTTAACGCCGTACACGACTGTGGCATCAACGTCCTTGCCGCCCGGTGCGGAGATGATCACTTTCTTCGCGCCGCCCTTCAGGTGAGCCGACGCCTTTTCCTTCGTAGTGAAGAAGCCGGTGCACTCCAGCACGACGTCCACGCCGAGCTCGCCCCACGGAATCTGTGCCGGGTCGCGCTGCGCGAACACGCGGATCTTGTCGCCGTTGACGATCATGTAGTCACCATCCACCGACACGGTGCCCGGAAACTTGCCGTGCGCGGTGTCGTACTGGGTCAGGTGCGCGTTCGACGCCGGATTGCCGAGGTCGTTGATGGCGACGATCTGGATGTCGTGCTTCTTGCCGCCTTCATAGTGCGCGCGCAGGATGTTGCGGCCGATGCGGCCATAGCCGTTGATGGCAACCTTGATGGTCATGCGGATCTCCTGATGAGTGGTATGCGTTATCCGTATCGTGTCAGATCAGTTCAGGACTGACTTGACCGCGGCCACGACTTTCTCGGTCGTGAAGCCGAAATGCTTGAACAGTGCGCCGGCGGGCGCGGATTCTCCGAAGCTGTCGATGCCGACCACCTTGCCTTCAAGGCCGACATACTTGAACCAGAAATCGGTGACGCCCGCCTCGACCGCAACGCGCGGAAGGCCCCGCGGCAGCACGCTTGTTTTGTAGCCGGCGTCCTGCCGGTCGAATACGTCGGTGCTGGGCATGGACACAACGCGAACCGAGACGCCTTCTGAAGCCAGTGCATCCGCCGACTTCAGCGCAAGCTCGACCTCGGAGCCCGTGGCAATGATCACTGCTTTTGCATCGGCGGCATCGCGCAGCACGTAAGCGCCGCGCGCAATGTCGGACACTTGCGCTGCATCGCGCTCGACATAAGGCAGGTTCTGGCGCGAGAAAATCAGCGTGCTCGGCCCGGTGCGGCGCTTGACCGCCTCGCCCCACGCAACAGCGGATTCGACGGTGTCGCACGGACGCCAGTTGTCGAGGTTGGGTATCAGACGCATGCTCGAGATGTGCTCGACCGACTGGTGGGTCGGGCCGTCTTCTCCCAGGCCGATGGAGTCATGCGTGAACACGAAAATGGAGCGCTGTTTCATCAACGCCGCCATGCGCAGCGCATTGCGGCTGTAGTCGGAGAAGGTCAGGAAGGTGGCGCCGAACGGAATGAAACCGCCGTGCAGTGCAATGCCGTTCATGATTGCGCTCATGCCGAATTCGCGCACGCCGTAGTTGACGTGGTTGCCCGGCTGGCCGGAGCGCACGGCCACACATTCTTTCCAGTTGGTCAGGTTTGAGCCGGTCAGGTCGGCCGAGCCGCCGAGGAATTCCGGCAGCACCTGCGCCAATGCCTGGATGGCATTCTGGCTCGCCTTGCGGGTGGCGATAGTTTCTTTCTTGTCGATGCAGGCTGCGACCAGCGCGGCTACTGCCTTGTCGAAATCGGCGGGCAGGTCCCCCTTCATGCGGCGCTCGAGCTCGGCTGCCTCGGCCGGGAACTGCTCGCGGTAGGCTGCGAACTTCTTGCTCCAGGAGGACTGCAGCTCTGCACCCGTCGCCTTCGCATCCCAGGCTGCATACACATCCGCCGGTATCTCGAACGGCGCAGGCGACCAGTCAATCGCTGCGCGGGTGGCGGCGATTTCAGCGTCACCCAGCGCCGCGCCGTGCACCTTGTCGGTACCTTGCATGTTCGGCGCGCCCTTGCCGATCACGGTCTTGCAGCAGACGAGGGTCGGCTTGCCGGCGGCCTTCGCCGCCGCGATCGCTGCATCGACCGCTGCAACGTCATGGCCATCGACGTTGGGGATCACATGCCAGCCGTAGGACGCGAAGCGCTGCGGCGTGTCGTCGCGGAACCAGCCGTCGACCTTGCCGTCGATCGAAATGCCATTGTCGTCGTACATGACGATCAACTTGGACAGGCCCAGCGTGCCGGCCAGCGAGCAGACTTCGTGGCTGATGCCTTCCATCAGGCAGCCGTCGCCCAGGAACACATAAGTGTAGTGGTCAATGATGTCGAAGCCGGGCTTGTTGAACTGCGCGGCGAGCAGCCACTCGGCCAGCGCCATGCCGACTGCATTCGCGATGCCCTGTCCGAGCGGGCCGGTGGTCGTCTCTACGCCCGGCGTGATGTCGACTTCCGGGTGGCCCGGAGTCTTCGAGTGCAGCTGGCGGAAGTTGCGGATCTCGTCCATCGACAGGTCGTAGCCAGTCAGGTGCAGCAGCGCGTACAGCAGCATCGAGCCATGGCCGTTCGACACCACGAAGCGGTCTCGGTCGGCCCATTTCGGATCGGCCGGGTTGTGGCGCAGGTGGCGCCCCCAGAGTGCGACTGCGATCTCGGCCATGCCCATCGGCATGCCGGGGTGGCCGGAGTTCGCCTTTTGCACGGCGTCCATTGCCAGCGCGCGAATCGCATTGGCCATCTTGCGGGTGTCGGGGGATGAGGTCATTTTGCCAACATAGAACGGAGGTAAGCGGGCACCGGCACGCGGCACGCCGGCGCCGACCGAAAAGCCCGATATTTTACCAGAGAGCCCAAGCCCGCTTACAATCGGCACGGATAGGCAAACTGACATCCCACTCCCCCGCGCATGCCCCGTTTCTATTGCCAACAGCCGCTCGACGTCGGGCAGCAGATCGACCTGCCGGAGGCGGTCGCCCACCACGTGTTCGTACTCAGGCTGGGCGTCGGTGACCGCATCACACTGTTCAACGGCGGAGGCGGCGAGTTCAGTGCGACGCTCACTGCGGTCGACAAACGACGCGCCAGTGCCGAACTGAAAACCTTCTCTCCGCGCGAAGCGGAGCCTGCCCACGCCCTGACGCTCGCGCAAGCGCTGCCCGAGGGATCGAAAATGGACTGGATCATCGAAAAGGCGGTGGAACTTGGGGTGACCGCAATCCAGCCGTTGGTCGCCGCACGCTCGGTGGTCAGGCTGTCGGATGAACGGGCCGCGAAGCGCGTCGCTCACTGGCAGGGCGTGATCATTGCAGCGTCCGAGCAGTGCGGCCGCAACCGGTTGCCGGCACTGGCGGCGCCGCTGCCGGTGCTGCCCTGGCTGGCACAGCATGACCTGCATCCGCGCATCCTGCTGTCGCCCCGCGCGACCCAATCGCTGTCGGACTGGGCGCGTCATCATGCGCCGCAGGCGCTCACCCTGATGATCGGACCGGAAGGCGGCTTCAGCGACGAGGAGGAGCGGGCCGCGATTGCCGGCGGCGCGCTGTGCCTGTCAATGGGCGAGCGCGTGCTGCGCACCGAAACTGCCGGGCTGGCGGCGGTGGCGTCACTAAATGCGCTGTGGGGCGCGCACTGAGCATGCGCTGGCTGTCGCGCCTGAGATCCGCCTTCGTCCGCGAACCGGCGCACATCCCGGAACCGCTGTGGCAACAGGCGCTGGCATGCCTGCCCTTTCTTTCGCGGCTGGATGCGCACGAGCTCGCACGGCTGAAGTCGCTCTGCGAAACGCTGCTCGACCGCAAGCCGGTATCCGGCGCACGCGGTTTCGAGGTCAGCGACGAGGTGGCGGTACTGGTCGCGGCGCAGGCCTGCCTGCTGGTGCTGAATCTCGAACTGGGGCTATATGACGACCTGTCCGCGATCCTGATTCTGCCGGACGCCTTCGGTGTGCGGCAGCAGCATGTCGACGAAGCCGGCGTGGTGCACGAGTGGGAAGAAGAACTGGCCGGCGAGGCAATCGACAACGGCGGCGCAGTGGTGCTGTCCTGGGTTGACGTGGCGTCACAGCAGGAAGAAGGTGCCACCCACAACATCGTGATCCATGAATTTGCGCACAAAATCGACATGGGCCGCGGTGCGGCGAACGGCTTTCCGCCGCTGCTGAAGGGGCTGCACGATCCGGCAGATTTCCGGCGCTGGCCGGAGGTCTTCAATGCCGCGTACCAGGACTTCTGTGCACGGGTGGACGCGATGGATGCGGGGCTGCCGGAAAATTTTGATTTCGATCAGCCCGGGCATGCGGAGCATTACGACAGGCTGGCTGCAACGCTTCCCCTCGACCCTTATGCGGCGCGCGACCCGGCCGAGTTCTTTGCCGTCGCCTCCGAGACATTCTTTGTCGACCCGGCACCCTTGGCAGACGGATATCCCGACGTATACCGGCTATTGTCAGCCTACTACCGGCAGCAGCCGCTGGACCGCGCCCACAACGGACGGGAAAGCCCGGGAAAGCCACTATAATCGACGGTTTTCAGCTTGCGCACGACCCCGGCCTCTTCATGAAGGTGTATCGCGGACTCCCCAATGCCGAAGCGCGCCGCCCGTGCGCTCTGACGATCGGCAACTTCGATGGCGTACATCGCGGCCACCGTGCGCTGCTGGCGCGCGTGGCCGACGCGGCAGGTCGCCTTGGTGTGGAGACTGCGGTAATGACTTTTGAGCCGCATCCGCGCGAGTACTTTGCCCGGCTGTCCGGGGACGAGAGCCGCGCGCCGCGTCGCATTGCCAACCTGCGCGACAAGCTGCAGGCGCTTGAACAGTGCGGCGTCGATCGGGTAGTCGTCGAGCATTTCGGCGCACGTTTTGCCGCGATGCCTGCCGATCGCTTCATTGAGGATGTGCTGGTGGAAGGCATGCACGTGAAGTGGCTGATCGTCGGCGATGATTTCCGGTTCGGCGCCGGCCGTACCGGCGACATTTCAATGCTGGCCGAGGCCGGCCGCCGCCACGGATTCGAGGTGGTACGGCTGCCGGCCGTGATGCATGGCGAGACCCGGATCTCCTCGTCCGCGGTACGGGCCGCGCTGGCCTCGGGCGATTTTGCACACGCACAGGAACTGCTCGGCCATCCGTATGCGATTTCCGGCCATGTGCAGCACGGCCGCAAGCTGGGTCGCACGATCGGCTTCCCGACGCTGAACCTGAAGATCTCGCACCGGCGCCCTGCGGTCGAGGGCATTTTCGTCGTGCAGGTGCATGGGCTCTCCGATGGGCCGCTGCCTGCCGTCGCCAGCCTGGGCGTGCGACCGACCGTCGAAGACCACGGCCGGGTACTGCTAGAGGTGCATATCTTCGACTTTTCCGGCGACTGCTACGGCAGGCGCGTACGCGTGGAATTCCTGCGGAAGCTGCGCAACGAAGAAAAATACGACGACCTCGAGACGCTGACGCGCGCGATCGAGGCCGATGCGCGTGCCGCCCGCGATTTTTTTGCTCGTCGCGCGGCCGCGTGAACGAACGGTATCGAACACATTGACTGAAGCCACCCATGTCCGACAACAGCAAAAAGCCCGAGAACAAATATCCGGTCAACATGACCGAGACCGCCTTCCCGATGCGCGGCGACCTTGCCAAGCGTGAGCCGCAATGGGTCGCACAGTGGCAGCAGAAGCAGCTTTACCAGCGCATCCGCCAGGCCTCGGCCGGTCGGCCGAAGTTCATCCTGCACGATGGGCCGCCTTATGCGAACGGCGACATCCACATCGGCCATGCGGTCAACAAGATCCTGAAGGACATGATCGTCAAGACGCGCCAGCTGGACGGCTTCGATGCGCAATATGTGCCGGGGTGGGACTGCCACGGCATGCCGATCGAGATCCAGATCGAGAAGCAATTCGGCAAGCACCTGCCGACCGCCGAAGTACTGGCGAAATCCCGCACCTATGCGGCCGAACAGGTCGAGCGCCAGAAGAAGGACTTCATCCGGCTCGGCGTGCTTGCTGACTGGGATCGCCCTTACCTGACGATGAACTACCGGAACGAGGCGGACGAGATCCGCGCGCTGGGAAAAATCCTCGAGAAGGGCTACGTTTACCGTGGCCTGAAACCGGTCAACTGGTGCTTCGACTGCGGCTCCGCGCTCGCCGAGGCGGAGGTCGAGTACCAGGACAAGCGCGACCCGGCGATCGACGTCGGCTTCCCGTTCGCCGAGCCTGACAAGATCGCGAAGGCCTTCGGCCTGGCATCGCTGCCGACCGACAAAGGCTATGTGGTGATCTGGACCACCACGCCGTGGACGATTCCGTCGAACCAGGCGCTGAACGTGCACCCGGAGTTCGATTACGCGCTGGTGCAGACCGAGCGCAACGGCGAGCCGCTGCTGCTGATTCTCGCGAAGGATCTGGTCGATGATTGCCTGCAGCGCTACGGCCTCAAGGGCAGGGTGATCGCAACCGCCAGGGGCGAGGCGCTGTCGCTGGTGCGGTTCCGTCACCCGCTGGCCGCTGCAGACGCGGGCTACGACCGCCTGTCCCCAGTTTATCTCGGTGAGTATGTGACGGCCGATTCCGGCACCGGCATCGTGCACTCTGCCCCTGCTTACGGCGTGGAGGACTATGCATCGTGCAAGGCGCACGGCATGAAGGACGATGACATCCTGAATCCGGTGATGGGCGACGGACGCTACGCCTCCACGCTGCCGCTGTTCGGCGGTCTGACGATCTGGGAAGCGTCGAAGCCGATCTGCGCAGCACTTGAACAGACGGGCTCGCTGTTCAAGCTGGTGATGTTCGATCACAGCTACATGCACTGCTGGCGCCACAAGACGCCGATCATCTATCGCGCGACATCTCAGTGGTTTGCCGGCATGGATCGGCCGCCGAAGGATGGCGGACCGACCCTGCGCGAGACCGCACTGGCCGGTGTCGACGCGACCCGCTTCTTCCCGGCCTGGGGCAAGGCTCGGCTGCACGGAATGATCGCAAACCGTCCGGACTGGACGCTGTCGCGACAGCGGCAGTGGGGCGTGCCGATGGCCTTTTTCGTGCACAAGGAAACCGGCGAGCTGCATCCGGACACGCCGGCGCTGCTTGAAAAAGTCGCTCAACTGGTCGAGCAGCACGGTATCGAAGCCTGGCACCAGCTTGACCTGAATGAATTCCTCGGCGTCGATGCCGCGCTGTACGAGAAGAACCGCGACACGCTGGATGTCTGGTTCGACTCCGGCGCGACGCACTTCACAGTACTGCGCGGCTCGCACGGCGATGCGCTGCAGTTCCCTGCCGACCTCTACCTCGAGGGCTCGGACCAGCACCGCGGCTGGTTCCATTCGTCGCTACTGACCGGTGCGATGCTCGACGGACGTGCGCCATACAAGGCGCTGCTGACCCACGGCTTCGTGGTCGACGGCGAAGGCAAGAAGATGTCGAAGTCCAAGGGCAACGTGGTCGCGCCGCAGAAGGTGTCGGACACGCTGGGGGCAGAGATCCTGCGGCTGTGGGTGGCGTCCACCGACTACTCGGGCGAGCTGTCGATCTCGGACGAAATTCTCAAGCGCGTCGTCGAGAGCTACCGCCGCATCCGCAACACGCTGCGCTTCCTGCTGGCGAACACCTCGGACTTCGATCCGGCGACCGATGCGGTTGCTACCGACCAGCTGCTGGAGATCGACCGCTATGCGATCGCCCGGATGGCACAGCTGCAGGATGAGATTCGCGCACATTTCAACGATTACGAATTCCATCCGGTGGTCGCCAAGCTGCAGATGTACTGCTCGGAAGACCTCGGCGGCTTCTACCTCGACATCCTCAAGGATCGCCTGTACACCAGCGGCGTGACCTCGGCTGCCCGGCGCTCGGCACAGACTGCGATTTGGCACCTCACGCAGTCGCTGCTGCGACTGATGGCACCGGTGCTGTCGTTCACGGTCGAGGAAGCCTGGTCGGTGTTTGCAGACAAGGCGACATACGAGGCATCGGGCGAAACCATCTTCACGCAGACGTTCTACACATTGCCGGCGATAGCGGACGCCGATGCGCTGCTGGGTCGCTACGCGGCGCTGCGCGAGATTCGCGCCGATGTACTGAAGCAGCTCGAGGAAGTGCGTACCTCAGGCGCCATCGGTTCATCGCTGCAGGCCGAGGTCGAAATACACACAACCGGCGACCGCCTTGCACTGCTGCAGGGCCTCGGCGACGACCTGAAATTCGTGCTGATCACCTCGGCGGCCCGAACAGTGCCGGCAGCCGGTGAAACGGACGAGAAGGTGGTGGTCACTGCATCGACCTACCGCAAGTGCGAGCGCTGCTGGCATTACCGCGCTGACGTCGGCAGTGACGCGGGCCATGCCGGCCTGTGCGGACGCTGCGTCTCCAACCTGTTTGGCAGCGGTGAAGTCCGCCGCGTCGCCTGATCCGGAGCAGCCATGGCAAAGAAAAACGCGGGACTGATGCTGTGGCTGGGCATTGCAGCCGTTATCGTGCTGCTCGACCAGTTGTCGAAGATCACGATGTCCCGCCTGCTCGCCTACGGACAGTCCGAGTACCTGACATCGTTCTTCAATCTGGTGATGGTGTACAACAAGGGCGCCGCGTTCAGTTTCCTTGCTGACTCCGGCGGCTGGCAACGCTGGTTTTTCAGTGCACTCGCACTGAGCGTGTCGCTCTTTATTGTCTGGATGCTGAACCGCAACGCCAACCAGCGGATGTTCTGCTGGTCGCTGTCATTGATTCTTGGCGGGGCTGTCGGCAACCTGATCGACCGGCTGGTGCACGGCCATGTCATCGATTTCCTCGATTTCCATGTCGGCGGCTGGCACTGGCCGGCTTTCAATGTGGCAGACGCCGCCATTACGATCGGTGCGGCGCTGTTCGTGCTGGACGAACTGCGGCGCGTGAACCGCTAAGCGGAGAGCCTTCCATGAAGCTTGCAGGCAAGCACATCGTGCTCGGACTGACGGGCGGTATCGCCTGCTACAAGGCGGCCGAATTGGCTCGCGGCCTCGTCAAGGCAGGGGCCAGCGTGCAGGTAGTGATGACTGAGGCTGCGCGTCATTTCATCACGCCGGTCACGATGCAGGCGCTGTCCGGCCGCCCGGTGTTCACCGACCAGTGGGACAGCCGGATCTCCAACAATATGGCGCACATCGACCTCAGCCGGGACGCCGATGCGGTACTGATTGCCCCCTGCTCCGCGGATTTCATGCGCAAGCTGGTGCACGGAGCAGCGGACGATCTGCTGTCCACCCTCTGCCTCGCCCGCCCGGCCTCGGTTCCGCTGCTGGTTGCGCCGGCGATGAATGTGGAAATGTGGGAAAACCCGGCGACCCGGCGCAATGCCGAGCAGTTGCGCGACGACGGCGTCACCCTGCTCGGCCCGGTCGCTGGCGAACAAGCCTGCGGCGAAACCGGCCTTGGCCGGATGATGGAACCGGAGATGCTGCTCGAAGAGATGCAGGCTTTCTTCCAGCCGAAACTGCTGCAAGGGCTGCGCGTGCTGGTCACCGCCGGGCCGACTTTCGAACCTATTGATCCGGTTCGCGGCATCACCAATCTCTCATCCGGCAAGATGGGCTATGCGATCGCGCGCGCAGCACGTGCGGCGGGCGCCGAGGTGACGCTGGTTTCCGGCCCGACCGCGCTTTCCGCACCGAGCGGCGTGCGCGTGCTGCCGGTCACAACGGCGCGCGAGATGCATGCGGCCGTCATGTCCGGCATAGCAGGCCAGCATGTCTTCATCGCGGTGGCTGCGGTTGCTGACTGGCGGGTGGCCGGGGTCAGCGCACAGAAAATCAAGAAGCAGGATGGCAGCCCGCCCGCGCTGGCCTTCGAGCAGAACCCGGATATCCTGGCCGACGTGGCAGCGCTGCCAACGCCGCCCTACTGCGTCGGATTTGCGGCGGAGTCCGAACAGTTGCTGGAACATGGCGCGGCCAAACGCCGCAGGAAAAACATCCCTCTGCTGGTAGGAAACATCGGCCACCAGACCTTCGGCAAGGACGACAACGAGCTGGTGCTGTTTGATGAGGCCGGCCACCATCCGTTGCCCCGCGCCGGCAAGGAAGCGCTGGCCGAGCAGCTGGTCGCCGAAATCGCGCGAAGAATACGAAACTGATCTGATCGGGCCACACCCAATGAAAAAGATTGCAGTCAAGATCCTCGATGAGCGCCTGCGTGAGCAGATGCCGAGCTACGCGACCCCGGGCAGTGCAGGGCTGGACCTGCGAGCATGCCTTGGCGAACCGCTGGTGGTCGAGCCCGGAAGCACTCATCTGGTGCCTACCGGACTGGCCATCCATATTGCCGATCCCGGCTACGCGGCGCTGATCCTGCCGCGCAGCGGCCTCGGACACAAGCATGGCATCGTGCTCGGCAACCTGGTTGGCCTGATCGATTCCGACTATCAGGGGCAGTTGATGGTATCCACCTGGAATCGCGGCTCGACCAGCTTTGTGCTGAATCCGATGGAGCGGCTGGCGCAACTGGTCATCGTGCCGGTGCTGCAAGTCGGCTTCGAAGTGGTCGACGAGTTCGCGGGCAGCGAACGCGGCGAAGGCGGATTCGGTAGTACAGGAAAGCGGTAATCCTCGGGAGCGGCAGATGGCAGTAGGACGCAATGCAGCTTATGGGGCGACGCTGTTCGCCTTGCTGCTGGGCGGCTGTGCCTCGCTGCCCGCCGGAAGTCCGGCCCCCTCTCCGTCCGCGCCGCCATTCCGCTCCGCCGCCGATTCAATGTTCGATGCGCTGCTCGCACGGCAGGACAGGCTCTACCGTGTGATCAGCCCGCTGGTCACGAACAACGCCGTACTGTGCAAGACGGCTGCTCGCCCGCTGCTGGGATTCACGGCAAAAAACAAATACTCCTACCCGCAGGAGTTGCGCGCCGCGGCCGAAAGCCGGCATCAGCTGGGCGAACAGTTGCAGGTCATGCAGGTACTGGATGGCAGCGGTGCAATGCGCGCCGGATTGCGCCGCGGGGATCTCCTGCAGTCGATCGAAGGACAAGCGCTGCCGGCTGGACCAAGGGCAGAAGCGGAGGCTGCGCGCATCGTCGCACCGCTGATGAGGAACAGTGTCGCGCTGGACGTGACGGTGCTTCGCGACGGTAGCGCGAAGGTGCTGAACATTCCGCTGACTACCGGCTGCGCTTTCACGGTCGATGTCGGGAACGCGCCGCACCTGAACGCTTACTCGGATGGGCGACGCATCATGGTCACGGCCGGGATGCTGGATGCGTTGTCCAATGCCGAACTGGCGGTCATTCTCGCGCGCGAGATGGCACACAACATACAGCGGCATCCGCGCACTATGCAGACCAGTGCCACCGTGGCCGGCGTGATCGACGCATTGCTGGCGGCGCGGCCCGACCTGAGTGCATTCGCCGGCAGTGCCGGCATCAGGCCGATGGAGCCGAAGCTGGACCAGGAAGCCGATCGTCTTGCGCTCTACCTGCTGGCGCGTGCAGGACAGGATCCGGGAGCCGCGCTACCAGCTCTCGAACGCATCGCCCAAAGCCACCCGGCCTCGGTTGCGAGCAGCTACACCGCACTCCATCCGTGGTCGGACGAGCGTGCGTCAGCAATGCGCGCGACGCTGTCGGAGATCCGCCAGAAGCAATCGAGCCGCAAGCCGCTCGTGCCCTGAGCACGTCCTCCATCCGCTCCTCCTCTGCGGCTGTCCATAAAAAAACCCTGCCAGTGACGGCAGGGTTTGATCGTCGGGCGGGAGAACCTTACTCGACTTCAGCTGCCTCTTGCGGAGGCGCCGCCGGCGGAACGTCTCCTTCCGAGAACTCGAGCTTGATCTGCTCGTTGTCATCCATGTCGACATTCACGCGCCCGCCACTCACCAGACGGCCGAACAGCAATTCGTCGGCGAGCGCCTTGCGGATCATGTCCTGGATCAGGCGCGCCATCGGACGCGCGCCCATCAGCGGATCGAAGCCCTTCTTCGCCAGGAACTTGCGCAGCGACTCGCTGAACGTTGCCTCGACCTTCTTCTCGTGCAGTTGCTCTTCCAGCTGCATCAGGAACTTGTCTACAACGCGCAGGATGATCTCCTCGTCGAGCGCACGGAAACTGATGATCGAATCGAGGCGGTTGCGGAATTCCGGGGTGAACATCCGTTTGATGTCCGCCATCTCGTCGCCCGCCTGCTTGCTATCGGTGAAGCCGATGCTGCGCTTCTGCAGGCTTTCCGCTCCCGCGTTCGTGGTCATGATGATGATCACGTTGCGGAAATCGGCCTTGCGTCCGTTGTTGTCCGTAAGCGTGCCATGGTCCATCACTTGCAGGAGGATGTTGAACACATCCGGATGTGCCTTTTCGATCTCATCGAGCAATAGCACGGCATGCGGCTTCTTCGTGATCGCCTCGGTCAGCAGCCCGCCCTGATCAAAGCCGACATAACCGGGCGGCGCACCAATCAGGCGTGAGACCGCATGGCGCTCCATGTACTCGGACATGTCAAAACGGATCAGCTCGATACCAAGAATGAAAGCCAGCTGCTTCGCGACCTCGGTCTTGCCTACGCCGGTCGGGCCGGAGAAAAGGAAAGAGCCGATGGGCTTGTCGGTCTTGCCGAGCCCGGCACGCGCCATCTTGATCGCGGAAGCCAGTGCTTCGATCGCCGGATCCTGACCGAAAACCACGTTCTTCAGGTCGCGGTCGATCGTCTGAAGCTTGCTGCGGTCATCCTGGTTGACGGACTGCGGCGGGATGCGGGCAATCTTGGAGATGATGTCCTCGATTTCCGGCTTGCCAATGGTCTTCTTCTGCTTCGATTTGGGCAGGATGCGCTGCGCGGCACCCGCCTCGTCGATCACGTCGATCGCCTTGTCAGGCAAATGGCGGTCGTTAATGAAGCGGGCTGCCAGTTCCGCGGCCGAGGTCAGTGCAGACGCCGAATACTTGACGCCATGGTGCTCTTCGAAACGCGACTTCAGCCCACGCAGGATCTGCACCGTCTGCTCGACCGTCGGCTCGTTGACGTCGATCTTCTGGAAGCGACGCGACAAGGCGTGATCTTTCTCGAACACGCCGCGGAATTCGTTGAACGTAGTCGCACCGATGCACTTGAGCTGCCCGGATGACAGCGCTGGCTTGAGCAGGTTCGACGCATCCAGCGTGCCGCCAGAAGCGGAACCGGCACCGATGATCGTATGGATCTCATCAATGAACAGAATCCCGTTCGGATTGCTCTTCATTTGCTTCAGCACCGCCTTCAGGCGCTGCTCGAAATCGCCGCGGTACTTCGTGCCAGCGAGCAGGGCACCCATGTCCAGCGAGTAGACGACTGCATTCTGCAGGATCTCCGGCACGTCACCTTGAGTGACGCGCCACGCCAGCCCTTCGGCGATCGCTGTCTTGCCGACACCTGCCTCGCCCACCAGCAACGGATTGTTCTTGCGACGGCGGCACAGGGTCTGTATCACGCGTTCGACCTCGGACTCGCGGCCGATTAGCGGGTCGATCTTGCCCTCGGCGGCGAGCTTGTTGAGGTTAACCGTGAACTGATCCAGCGCGCTTTCTTTCTGCGGTCCGTCGGTCTGCGCTTCCTCGGGGGCATCGGAGGCTTTCTGCGGCTCGGCCTGCTGGTCCTTGCGCACGCCGTGGGAAATGAAGTTCACCACATCGAGGCGGGTCACACCCTGCTGATGCAGGTAGTAGACCGCGTGCGAATCCTTTTCGCCAAAGATGGCCACCAGGACGTTCGCGCCGGTCACTTCCTTCTTGCCGTTTGACGCCGACTGCACGTGCATGATGGCGCGCTGAATTACGCGCTGAAAGCCCAGCGTCGGCTGGGTATCCACCTCGCTTGTTCCCGGAACAGTGGGCGTGTTGTCGTTGATGAAATTGGTCAGCGTCTTGCGCAAGTCCTCGATATTGACCGCGCAGGCCCGCAGCACCTCTGCTGCAGACGGGTTGTCCAGCAAAGCAAGCAGCAAGTGCTCGACGGTGATGAACTCATGCCGTGCCTGTCGTGCCTCGACAAAGGCCATGTGCAAACTGACTTCGAGTTCCTGAGCGATCATGCTTCCTCCATCACGCACTGGAGCGGATGACCCGCTTTCCTCGCGTGGGTTAAAACGAGTTCTACTTTCGTGCTGGCGATATCTTTGGGATAGACACCGCACAAGCCCTTGCCGTCACGATGCACCTTGAGCATGATCTGCGTCGCAGTCTCGCGATCCTTGTTGAAGTACTCCTGAATGATGGCGACCACGAACTCCATCGGAGTGTAGTCATCGTTCAGCAACACTACCTGATACATGGGAGGCGGCTTCACCGCCGCCTTTTTTTCTTTGGGCACGATAAGCGTGCCGTTGTCGCTGTTGGTTGCCATGCGTCTATTCTAATGCCCTCATCAAGTGCGTAACCAATGCCTGCAGAGGAATCCGCACTGAGACGATATTACGCCGTTTCGTGAAGGCGCGCAGACCGCACAATCAAACTTCGCGAGACCGTTCTTCCTGCTGTTTGCCATATGGTGCCTCGCGCACCCAAATCAAGCCGTTCGACTGTCGCAAATGAGTCTAGCACTTTTGGCAAGCTACTTGACTTTTGGATTCATTGCCCGAACAATGCAAAATATCAATATGTGTTATTTAGCACCTATTGATAATCGGCGGAGCAATAATGGAGGGGGGCAGCGTAACGCGGGTCTTCTTGCTTTTAGGGCTCGTGTGATTAGTCATTATTGGAAAGACGCTTCTATGGCAACTGGTACAGTCAAGTGGTTCAACGATGCCAAAGGCTTCGGCTTTATCACTCCGGAAGATGGTGGCGAAGATTTGTTCGCTCACTTCTCCGCAATCAATATGAACGGCTTCAAGACCCTGAAAGAAGGTCAAAAAGTCTCTTTCGAAGTGACGCAAGGCCCAAAAGGCAAGCAGGCTTCGAACATCCAGGCAGTCTGACCCCCCTGCTAGGCATCCCGAAACCCTCGGCTTCGCCGAGGGTTTTTTATTTCCGAGGAGGCCCTGCTCAATATTGACCGTCCGGAAATTTAAAGGTTCAGATTCAAAGATAAATTCTGAAGAGAAATCACCTATCCCGACAGCAAGGCTGGGAGTTTAAAAAAAAGCCGGAATAAATCCGGCTTTGAAGCAGTTAAAACTGGTGTTTTTACATATGGGAAATCATTACGTCCCCAAAACCCGAGCATGACACCTGGGTAGCACCATCCATCAGTCGGGCAAAATCATAAGTGACTTTCTTCGATGTAATGGATTTTTCCATCGAGCTGATGATCAGGTCTGCCGCCTCGACCCAGCCCATGTGGCGCAACATCATTTCCGCTGACAGGATGACCGAACCCGGGTTCACATAATCCTTGCCCGCATATTTCGGTGCAGTGCCATGCGTTGCTTCGAACATCGCCACAGAATCCGAGAGGTTGGCACCCGGCGCAATGCCGATGCCGCCCACCTGTGCCGCCAAAGCGTCCGAAACATAGTCGCCGTTCAGGTTCAGCGTCGCAATCACGCTGTACTCGTTCGGGCGAAGCAAGATCTGCTGCAGGAAGGCGTCCGCGATCGAATCCTTGACGATGATTTCCTTGCCCGTCTTCGGGTTCTTGAAACTGCACCACGGCCCACCGTCGATCGGCTGCGCGCCGAATTCCTTCTGGGCCAGCGCATATCCCCAGTCGCGGAAGCCACCCTCGGTGTACTTCATGATGTTGCCTTTGTGAACCAAGGTGACGGAAGGCTTGTCGTTGTCGATCGCGTACTGGATCGCCTTGCGCACTAGTCGCTCGGTGCCTTCACGCGAGACCGGCTTGACGCCGATACCCGAAGTTTGCGGGAAGCGGATTTTCTTGACGCCCATTTCCTTGATCAGGAAATCGATCACTTTTTTCGCACCCTCGCTGCCTTCCTGCCACTCGATGCCCGCGTAGATATCCTCGGAGTTCTCGCGGAAGATCACCATGTCGGTCTTTTCCGGCTCGCGCAACGGCGAAGGCACGCCCTTGAAGTAACGCACCGGACGCAGGCAGACGTAGAGATCGAGTTCCTGGCGAAGCGCCACATTGAGCGAACGGATGCCGCCGCCAACCGGGGTGGTCAGCGGACCCTTGATCGAAACCACATACTCCTTCAGGACCTTCAGCGTTTCTTCCGGCAGCCACACGTCCGGACCGTACACTTTGGTTGACTTCTCGCCTGCGTAGATTTCCATCCAGCTGATCTTGCGCTTGCCGGCATAGGCCTTGGCAACTGCCGCGTCGATCACCTTGATCATGACCGGGCTGATGTCCACGCCCGTGCCGTCTCCCTCAATGAAAGGAATGATGGGATTGTCAGGCACATTGAGCGAAAAATCCGTGTTTACGGTGATTTTCTGTCCCTCGGCAGGCACTTTGATATGTTGGTACATCGTTATCTCCGAAGTGTAGGGCGGATGGCAGGATTGTAATTGGCGTCCAGGGAACGGCAAAGCAGGATGCAGGCGCCGTCCGGCTCGGCTGAGCCGTCAACGCTTTGACTGTTAGACTCTTATATAAGACATAAGACCACGTTTCGTATTATGCACTAGAATTTTGCTTTATGCCATAAGCGACGTACAAACCAGCGATGAGCCTGATCCTTTTTAACAAGCCATTCGGGGTGATGAGCCAGTTCTCCCCCCACGCTAGTCGCGCCACGCTTGCCGACTATCTCGACATACCGGACATCTATCCTGCCGGCAGGCTGGACGCAGACAGCGAGGGCCTGATGTTGCTTACGGACGACGGGGCGCTGCAGCACGAGATCAGCCATCCGACCCTCGGCAAGCGCAAAACCTATCTGGTTCAGGTAGAGGGATTGGTGGACAAGCGGCAAATGGAGCGTTTGCGGCAGCCACTCGATCTGGGAGATTTCATTACGCGCGAGTGCGAGGCGATCCAGGTCGAGGAGCCCCGCTGGCTATGGCCGCGCAACCCACCCGTGCGGGCAAGGCTCCGTATACCGACAAGCTGGCTGGCCATTACGCTAGCGGAGGGGAAGAACCGTCAAGTCAGGCGAATGACAGCCGCAGTCGGCCTGCCCACGCTGCGCCTGGTGCGAATCGCCATCGGTGCATTCTCGCTAAGCACCCATCCACTCCTTCCCGGCGAATGGTGTCGCATCGGTCACGACGAGCGGTAGCACCGCAAAATGGAAGCCATTCGTATGCGGTTACAATCGAACCTCGGTCATATTTCCGAGTGCCAATGAAATACGTCTGGTTCCTGTGTGCCTGCTTGCTGTGGTCTGTCAGTCAGGCCCAATCGCTTCCGACAACTTCTTTGAATATCGGGGTGCACCTGATACGCGCAGAGGTCGCAGCCTCGGATGAAGAACGCGGACGCGGCCTGATGTTCCGCGAGAGCATGGGAGAGAACGAGGGTATGTTGTTCCGCTTCCCCATGGCCCGAAAAGTTTGCATGTGGATGAAGAACACCCTGATCCCGCTGTCGGTTGCCTTTATTGGCGAAGACGGGCGGATCATCAATATCGATGACATGCAACCGCACAGCCTCGACCCGCGTTGCTCTGGCAGTCCGGCGCGTTATGCATTGGAAATGAACCAGGGATGGTTCCGGAAGCGAAACATCCGAGCCGGCGCTGTCATAGATGGCCTGCCCAAATAGTAAAACCCGCCGGACTCGTGTCGGGGCGGGTTCTCTGAAACATCCAGCCGGCTACGCCGGCATGCCTATCAGGCCAGAGCCTTGATCGCGGCAGACAAGCGGCTCTTGTGGCGCGATGCCTTGTTCTTGTGGATGATTTTCTTGTCAGCGATGCGATCGATGATCGAAACCTGCGACTGGAACACTTGCGCTGCGGCGGCCTTGTCGCCTGCCTCAATCGCCTTGCGGACTGCCTTGATAGCGGTGCGCAGGGTAGAGCGCTGGCTGGAATTTTGAGCGTTCAGCTTGACTGCTTGGCGGGCGCGCTTGCGTGCCTGTGCGGTATTTGCCATGTTTGTTTCCTGACGGTGTAAGGCTCGAGGCCTGGCCCCGGGCGGAATTCGAAAGACCGAGAGTATAGCGGCTTTTTGTTCACACAGCAAATGACGCGCATCATCCAGAGAACGAGGCAGAGCGCACCGACGCTTGTCGACAAGCCATTTCCAAAAAGAAAACGGCTGTGGCGGTTCCCCAAAGCCAAGAGGCTATAATCGACTGCCATGAACCTGCACAGAACACTCGTTACGGTTTCGGGCATGACGATGCTGTCTCGCGTCACCGGACTGATCCGCGAGTTCCTCGTGGCGCGGACTTTTGGCGCCTCAGTCTATACCGATGCCTTTTTCGTTGCATTCCGGATACCGAATTTGCTCAGGCGGCTTTTCGCCGAAGGCGCGTTTTCGCAAGCGTTCGTCCCCATTCTGGCTGAATACAAAAACCAGCAGGGAAACCGGGCTACCCGGCTGATGGTGGATCAGGTGGCCACCGTGATGTTCTGGATCCTGCTGGCCACCTCTGTCGCAGGCATCGTTTTCGCGCCGGCGATCGTGCTGATGATGGCCAGCGGTTTTGCGTCCGACCCGCTGGCAATGTCCCTGTCCGTCTCCATGACGCGCATCATGTTCCCGTACATTCTGTTCATGTCGCTGGTCGCCCTTGCCGGCGGCATCCTGAACACATGGCGAGATTTTCGCATTCCGGCCTTCACGCCGGTGCTGCTCAATCTGTCTTTCATCGCGGCCGCGTTGTTTCTCGCTCCCTGGCTGTCGCAGCCGGTTTACGCGCTGGCGATTGCCGTGCTGGTCGGCGGTCTTTTGCAATTGGCATTGCAGGTGCCCGCGCTGCGCAAGGTCGGCATGCTGCCCCGTATCGGCCTGCGCCCGGACGCCGCACTACGTGATGAGGGTGTGCGCCGCGTACTCAAACAAATGCTTCCGGCAACCTTTGCCGTTTCTGCGGCGCAGATCAGCCTCATCATCAACACGAATATTGCTTCCCATCTCGCAGACGGCAGTGTGTCCTGGCTATCGTATGCGGATCGGCTGATGGAACTTCCGACCGGGCTGCTGGGCGTCGCGCTCGGCACTATTCTGCTCCCAAGCCTGTCCAAAGCGCATGCGACGGGAGACACGGTGGAATACTCTTCCCTGCTGGATTGGGGGCTGCGCCTGTGCTTTCTGCTCGCGACTCCAGCCGCCGTGGCACTGATGATCCTGTCTGTACCATTGACCACCACCCTTTTTCACTACGGAAAGTTTGACCCGAATTCGGTGGCAATGACGGCTCGCGCACTGGTCGCTTACGGCGTCGGGTTGATGGGATTGATCCTGGTGAAGATACTCGCGCCCGGTTTTTACGCAAAACAGGACATCCGCACGCCAGTGAAGATTGGTGTCGGCGTCCTGGTAGCGACGCAACTCATGAACCTGGCGTTTGTTCCCTGGATCGCGCATGCCGGACTTGCTCTGTCGATCGGGCTGGGTGCTACGGCAAATGCAGGCTTCCTCTACCTGATGCTGCGCAGGCGCGGTATTTACCGGCCGGGGACAGGCTGGTGGATGTTCATGCTCAAGCTCGCTGGCGCCCTGATGCTGATGGCCGGTGCCGCGCTGTGGGTGGCCGGTCATTTCGACTGGATCGCGATGCAGGCCACGCCCGCCATGAGGATCGGTGCACTGGCACTGGTGATAGCCGTATGTGGCACCGCTTACTTTGGCTCGCTGTGGGCCATGGGTTTTCGGCTGGGCGATTTCAAGCGGGAGTCCCGCTAGGCGAAACTTTCGGCGACAAGGCGATGATCAAGGCTCTCGACTACTTTGCGGCGCTGGTGCAGGAAGATGATCAGATACCCTTGTTCGAGGCAGCGCTGAGCGTTGCCCAGGACGACGATCCCGCGCTTGACCTGACCGCCTGCCAACTGGAGGTCGACAGATTTGCCACGCGGCTGAAGCGCAGGATGCCGGCAGATATCGCCACCATTCCCAAGCTGAGACTGCTCAATAATTTTTTCTATCAGGAGCTTGGATTCGCAGGCAACCTGAACGACTACTACAACCCGGACAACAGTTACCTGCACAAGGTACTGGAGACGCGCCGCGGCATACCTATTTCACTGGCAGTGATCTACATGGAGATCGCCCAGCAAATCGGGCTGGACGTGAAGGGAGTGTCTTTCCCCGGCCATTTCCTGATGAAGCTGTCGGTGAAGAACGGCGACATCATCCTGGATCCGTTCAATGGCGCAAGCCTGTCACGCGAAGACATCGAGGAGAGGCTCGAGCCTTTCCTCGTCAACGGACGCGGGCCGGAGGATCCGCCTTTGGCCAGTTATCTGGCGAACGCAACGCCACGCACCATTCTCGTCCGCATGCTGCGCAACCTGAAGGCGCTTTTTGCCGAGCATCCGCACTGGCGGCAGTTCCTGAACGTCCAGCAGCGCCTGGTAATCCTGCTGCCCGACGAGATCGCCGAGCGCCGCGACCGCGGGCTCGCCTATGCAAATCTCGACTGCCCGCAGGCAGCGCTGCAAGATCTCGAAGCCTATCTGGAACGCTGCCCTGAGGCGAACGATGCCGACGCGCTGCGGCAGCGCCTGCCGGAATTGCGGGCAGCCACACGCAAGCTGAACTGAACCGGACTTCAGCCTGCGGCCGAGCGTGATTCGATCGCTTCCCAGCGCTCGAGCGCTTGCATCAGCTGTTCATCGATTTCCGCAAAACGCTGATTCAGCTGCTGAACCGTAGCCGGCTCGTTGCGATACAAGTCCGCGTCCGCGAGGCGCGCCGAAATTGCCGCCTGTTCCGCTTCCAGCCCGGCGATCATTTGGGGCAATTGCTCAAGTTCGCGCTGCTCCTTGAAGCTCAATTTCTTCGGCTTTGACGGCGACGGCGCAGCTGGCAGCGCTGCTGCCGGCTGGGGGTCGGCTTTCCTGGTCTCTTTGGGCACCCCAGCGGCAGCGGGCTTGCGCACGCGCTCCCAGTCAGTGTATCCGCCGATGTATTCGCGCCATTCTCCCCCGCCCTCGGCAACGAATACCTGGGTGACCACATTGTCGAGGAAGGTACGATCATGGCTGACGAGAAAAACTGTGCCGGTGTAGTCCTCGAGCAGTTGCTCCAGCAGTTCGAGAGTGTCGATGTCAAGATCGTTGGTCGGCTCGTCCAGCACGAGCACGTTGGCCGGCTTGGCAAACAGGCGCGCCAGCAGCAGCCGGTTGCGCTCGCCCCCCGACAGCGACTTCACCGGCGAGCGTGAGCGCTCGGGCGCAAACAGAAAATCGCCAAGGTAGGTCATCACATGTTTGCGCTGGCCGTTGATCTCAACCCAGTCGCTGCCCGGTGAAATCGTGTCGGCCAGCGTTGCCTCGTCATTGAGCTGCTCCCGCATCTGGTCGAAATAGGCGACCTGCAGCTTGCTTCCCTGGCGCACAGTGCCGGCATCGGGCTGCAACTCGCCCAAGATCAGGCGCAACAATGTGGTCTTGCCCGCGCCATTCAGGCCAATGAGACCGACCTTGTCGCCCCGCATGATGGTGGCACTGAAGCTTTTGACGATCGGGCGGCCGTCATAGGATTTGCTGGCGTCGATCAGCTCGGCCACGATCTTTCCGGAACGCTCCCCCGCCGACAGCTCCAGCTTCACCTGCCCCTGCTGGTCGCGCCGCCTGGAGCGTTCAAGCCTTAGCGCCTCGAGCCGTCGCACACGGCCCTCGTTCCGGGTGCGGCGAGCTTCCACGCCCTTGCGAATCCAGACTTCTTCCTGTGCGAGGAACTTGTCGAACTTGGCGTTCTCGACTTCCTCGACTGCCAGCTGGTCGGCCTTGCGAACCTGATAGGCGCTGAAATTGCCCGGATACGACTGAAGCCTTCCGCGATCAAGCTCGACGATGCGGGTAGCGACGTTGTCGAGGAAGCTGCGATCGTGGGTGATGAACAGCAGGCTGCCGCGGAAATCTCGCAACAGACCTTCAAGCCACGCGATCGATGCAAAGTCGAGGTGGTTAGTCGGTTCGTCAAGGATGAGCACATCGGGCGCTGTCACCAGCGCACGGGCCAACGCCACCCGCTTCTTCATGCCGCCTGACAGCGTACCGACAGCCCGCTGACCGTCGAGGTTAAGCCGCTGCAGCGTGGTCTCGACCCGATTCGACAGGCTCCAGCCGTCGGCCACGTCAATTTTCTCCTGCAACTGGTGCAGGCGCTCCATCAGCGCGTCGTCGTCGCTGCCGCCCATTTTGGCAGACAGCGCATCGTACTCAGCCAGCAAATGCTGCAAGTCGCCGACCCCGCTCGCCACCGCATCGAACACGGACTGCGCGGCATCGAACTGCGGCTCCTGCTCGACATACGCAATACGGATACCTTGCTGCATCACGAGCAGGCCGTCGTCCAGTTTTGCGAGGCCCGCAATGATTTTCAAAAGGGACGATTTGCCGGTGCCATTACGACCAATAAGACCGACCCGCTCGCCTGACTCGAGGGAGAATTCGGCATGATCGAGCAATGCGACATGGCCAAATGCCAGTTGTGCTTCACTGAGGGAGATGACTGCCATGATGGCGGACGCTGCAATGCGTCCCGAGAATGGATGTAAGACGCGCTATTGTACGACTGCCGAGCCGTAGACAGCGATTTGCCACCCGAGCGAGGCCGCATGCAACCGGTGGGCTATAATCTGCGCCGCGCAGTGTCCTCGCCGTAGTTCAATGGATAGAACGAGTGCCTCCTAAGCGCTAGATACAGGTTCGATTCCTGTCGGCGAGACCAGAACCTCTGATTTTTTCGGCGAATCAGCTACTTACCTCCCCATTCCACCGGAACCTGCTTGGGCTGCCGGTATAAAGGCGCCTCAAACACTGGAAAATTTGGAGATCGGAAGCGGTGATGGCCGTCTTTCCGGAGTGCGCGCCGCTCGCCACGTATCTGAAGGGCTCTTTCGCTTGCTCACGGTTGAAAACCTTGGACGTCACCGGCCTGATCCTCCGAACGCTGACGCCGACAAGGATTTTGACGGACTTGCTGCCGCAGTCTCGACCACGATAGTGTGACGCCCCGTTATCACTCGCCGGACTGCAATGAGGATTTGTAAAGCGGGGCGACAAGGCGAGGCGTTGAAACACCTTCCACCTCTTTCAGATCCCTGAACATTGAGGTAGGCCGCTCTGGGATCGGCGGAGATTCAACCCATTCCCCTCTCCGGCGGGATTTGGTCAGTTTGCAGAGCCTTGGAGACACCCTTGGCGAATTGGGCGGCCAGTGTGTGGTACCCGAGAGACTCATAATCAAGTCGGCAGACCTCCTCGGCCAGCCGCTGATCGACGATGGGACGCATCCCGAAGATTGCTACGGGCTGCCCTGAAATAAACTCTGAAGTCACGGCGAGCATCCATTCCAACGCTCGATCGACGCCTGCTTTGGAGGGCAATAGTTGCTAATCCAGGGCGTTCTCGTAGCGCTGAAAGCAATAAGAGATCACCCGACCAACCAACCAGCTATGGTCGCGTCATCAACTGTTCTTTTGAAGCGGCGGCCAGAAGCGCGAATCAACGCAAAGTCAGCCTCCAGCTTGGCAATCAGCACCCACGCGACAGTGGCCGCCTTGCGCTTGTCGGACTCACCGGTCGAAAGGCGGATCAGCGGGTTCGAAAAATGAGGCTTGAGATCATTGGGGGCGCGCTTCGTAACGCCCCATGTGGAGCCATTCAGCTCCATTCCTGACGAGTACATGTTTTCTGCGATCATCCAGCAACTATTGCCGGAATGTCCCCGACGATGTTCCCAAGACAATTCTTGAGAATCCGCGTGGCGCCTACGTTTTGAGGCGATTCAATGACTTGGAGAATACTGGCGGAGAGAGGGGGATTCGAACCCCCGATAGGCTATGAACCTATACACGCTTTCCAGGCGTGCGACTTAAACCACTCATCCATCTCTCCGGGATGCGTTGCAGGCGCGTAAGCCCTAACGAAGCCCGCGATTATAGCAAAGCTTGCCACCGGTCGGCTGCTTCGTTGCCGGTGGCTCAACAAAAAAAAAGCCGCCCCGCCCGAAGGCGGCGCGGCAATCCGGTAATAGGGCCATCGGAGTGAACCCTACGACCTTCCCCCACAAACTTGCAGTGATACTAAGTACAAACTTCCGGATACCGGCGACGCGCGATGCGTCGCCGGTGCATCCTCAACTTGACTGCTTCAACTGATCAAGAATCGCAGGGTTCTCCAGTGTGGAGACGTCCTGGGTAATTTCCTCGCCTTTGGCCAACACGCGCAGCAGGCGGCGCATGATCTTGCCCGAGCGGGTCTTCGGCAGGTTGTCGCCAAAGCGAATCTCTTTAGGCTTCGCGATCGGGCCGATTTCCTTGCCGACCCAGTCACGCAGCTCTTTCGCAACCTTCGCAGCCTCGTCCCCGGTCGGGCGGGCGCCCTTCAGCACGACGAAGGCGCAGATCGATTCGCCAGTGGTGGGGTCGGGCTTGCCGACCACGGCCGCCTCGGCCACGAGGTGATTGGCGACCAGCGCCGATTCGATCTCCATCGTACCCATGCGGTGGCCCGACACGTTCAGCACGTCGTCGATGCGGCCGGTGATGGTGAAGTAGCCGTTGGATGCATCGCGGATCGCGCCGTCGCCGGCGAGATAGAGCTTGCCGCCGAGCTCAGCCGGGAAGTAGCTGGTCTTGAAGCGCTCCGGGTCATTCCAGATGGTACGAATCATCGACGGCCACGGACGCTTGACGACCAGAATGCCGCCACTGCCGTTGGGTATGTCATTGCCTGCCTCGTCAACGATGGCCGCCATGATGCCCGGCAGCGGCAGCGTGCACGAGCCCGGCACCATCGGCGTGACGCCCGGCAGCGGCGAGATCATGTGGCCGCCGGTCTCGGTCTGCCAGAAGGTGTCGACGATCGGGCAACGCATGTCGCCGACATTCTGGTAGTACCACATCCATGCTTCCGGGTTGATCGGCTCGCCGACCGAGCCGAGCAGGCGCAGCGAACGCAGGTCAAAGTGCTGCGGATGCACCTTCATGTCGGCGTCAGACGCCTTGATCAGCGAGCGGATCGCCGTCGGCGCGGTGTAGAAGATGGTCGCCTTGTGACGCTGGATCATCTCCCAGAAGCGGCCGGCGTGCGGGTAGGTCGGCACGCCTTCGAACACGATCTGCGTCGCGCCGACGGCCAGCGGTCCATAGGCAATATAGCTGTGGCCGGTAACCCAGCCGATGTCGGCGGTGCACCAGAAGACATCGTCCGGCTTGATGTCGAAGGTCCACTTCATCGTCAGCATCGTCCACAGCAGGTAGCCGCCGGATGCGTGCTGCACTCCCTTGGGCTTGCCGGTGGAGCCCGACGTGTAAAGGATGAACAGCGGGTGCTCGGCATTGACCCACTCCGGCTCGCACTGGTCTGACTGCTTGTCCATCAGCTCGTGCAGCCACAAGTCGCGGCCCGGCACCACCTTGATGTTGCCCTTGGTGCGCTGGTAGATAACGACGTTCTTGATGGCCTCGCAGCCGCCCATCGCGATCGCCTCGTCGACGATGGCTTTCAGCGGCAACTGCTTGCCGCCACGGACCTGCTCGTCGGCGGTGATGACGGCCACTGCGCCGGCGTCGATGATGCGCTCCTGCAGCGACTTGGCCGAGAAGCCGCCGAACACCACCGAGTGGGTGGCGCCGATGCGCGCGCAGGCCTGCATTGCTGCCACGCCTTCGACCGACATCGGCATGTAGATCACGACGCGATCGCCCTTCTTGATGCCGAGCGACTTCAGGCCGTTGGCCAGCTTGCAGACTTTCGCATGCAGCTCCTTGTAGGTCAGGCGGGTGACGGTGCCGTCGTCGGCCTCGAAGATGATTGCGGTCTTGTCCGCATTGCCATTGTTCAGGTTGCGATCGAGGCAGTTGTAGGAAACATTCAGCTGACCGTCATCGAACCACTTGTAGAACGGTGCCTGCGATTCGTCGAGCACCGTACTGAAGGGCTTCTGCCATTCGATGTTCTCCAGTGCCAGGCGGCGCCAGAAACCTTCATAGTCCTGCTCGGCTTCCTTGCACAGCGCGAGATACGCATCCATGCCGGAAACGGCTGCAGTTTTTACAAAGTCATCGGAGGGAGGAAAGACCCGATGCTCGTGCATCAGGGATTCGATCGCGGACATGGCGTCTCCATGGTGAGTGTAATTTTGATGGAAAGATAAGGGGACTCTCTTACTCAATGCTTACACTGGAGATATTCTGTTTGGTCTGGATCAATACTCGTAAGTCACACGGTAGTGCCGCGTGTAAAATGACGCGCTGCATGATTCCATCCCGGAAAACCACCATTTCCAGACGCGCAATGACTCCCGAGCAGACCCCGATTCGCAAGAAAATCCCCGCCCTTGCCAATTTCATATTCATGACCCGCTGGCTGCAGCTGCCGCTGTACCTCGGCCTGATCCTCGCGCAAGGCGTATATGTCTATCACTTTTGGGTCGAACTGGTCGACCTGGTCGGCGCGCTGCTGGGCAATGGCACCGCGCTCGAGCACATCCTCACCGCCACCAGCGTCGGCGGTGTGCCGACCCAGACCAAGCTAACCGAGACGGCGATCATGCTGGTGGTGCTTGGACTGATCGACGTCGTGATGATTTCCAATCTGCTGATCATGGTGATCGTCGGCGGCTACGAGACCTTCGTTTCACGCATGCACCTCGAACACCATCCAGACCAGCAGGAGTGGCTGTCGCATGTCAACGCATCGGTGCTGAAGGTCAAGCTGGCCACTGCCATTATCGGCATATCGTCGATCCACCTGCTGAAAACGTTCATCAACGCCGGTGCGCACGACACCAAGACGCTGTATGCGCAGACCGGCATCCATCTGGTGTTCCTGCTGTCCGCGCTGGCGATTGCCGCTGCCGATCGCATCATGGCAGCAACCTTGCATGCAAACGCCGACGCGCACTGAGCACGCGTGGCGGTTGCCCCGTCATTCCTACTGAACGAGCACGATAGACATGACCATCATCAAACAGGACGACCTGATTGAATCCGTCGCCGCCGCCCTGCAGTTCATCAGCTACTACCACCCGGTCGATTACATCCGCCACCTGGCGCGCGCGTACGAGCGCGAGCAGAGCCCGGCGGCGCGCGATGCGATCGCGCAGATCCTGACCAACTCGCGCATGTGCGCCGAGGGCAAGCGGCCGCTCTGCCAGGACACCGGCATCGTCAATGTCTTCCTGAAGATCGGCATGGGCGTGCGCTTCGAGGGCTTCTCCGGCTCGATCGAGGACGCCGTCAACGAAGGCGTGCGCCGCGGCTACAACCACCCGGACAACAAGCTGCGCGCATCGGTCGTCGCCGATCCGCAGTTCGAGCGCAAGAACACGAAGGACAACACGCCGGCCGTGGTGCACATGGAGCTGGTGCCCGGCAACACGGTGGACGTGCAGGTCGCGGCCAAGGGCGGCGGTTCGGAAAACAAAACCAAGTTCGTGATGCTGAACCCGTCCGACTCGCTGGTCGACTGGGTGCTGAAGACCGTGCCGACCATGGGCGCAGGCTGGTGCCCGCCGGGCATGCTGGGCATCGGTATCGGCGGCACCGCCGAGCGCGCGATGCTGATGGCCAAGCAGTCGCTCATGGATGACATCGACATGTACGAACTGCTGCAGCGCGGTCCGCAGAGCAAGCTCGAAGAACTGCGCATCGAACTGTACGAGAAAGTGAACGCACTCGGCATCGGCGCCCAGGGCCTCGGCGGCCTGACCACGGTGCTGGACGTGAAGATCAACATGTACCCGACCCATGCGGCCTCCAAGCCGGTGGCCATGATCCCGAACTGCGCTGCAACCCGCCATGCGCATTTTGTGCTGGACGGCTCCGGCCCCGCCTACTGCGAGCCGCCGTCGCTGTCGGAGTGGCCGGAAGTGCACTGGACGCCGGACACCGAAAAATCGAAGCGGGTGGATCTCGATACGCTGACCGCCGCAGAGGTCGCATCGTGGAAGCCGGGCCAGACGCTGCTGCTGAACGGCAAGATGCTGACCGGCCGCGATGCCGCGCACAAGCGCATCCAGGACATGCTCGCCAGGGGCGAGCCGCTACCGGTCGATTTCAAAAACCGCGTGATCTACTACGTCGGCCCGGTCGACCCGGTGCGCGATGAAGTGGTCGGCCCGGCCGGCCCGACTACGGCGACGCGCATGGACAAGTTCACCGACATGATGCTGGAGCAGAACGGCCTAATCGCGATGGTCGGCAAGGCCGAGCGCGGGCCCGTGGCGATCGAGTCGATCAAGAAGCACAAGTCGGCTTACCTGATGGCCGTCGGCGGCGCCGCCTACCTGGTGTCCAAGGCGATCAAGGGTGCGAAGGTGGTCGGCTTCGAAGATCTCGGCATGGAGGCGATCTATGAATTCGATGTGGCGGACATGCCGGTCACCGTCGCTGTCGACGCCAGCGGCACCTCGGTGCACCAGACCGGCCCGAAAGAATGGCAGGAGCGGATTGCTTCCGGCACGCTGGCCGGCATTCCGGTGAGCGTTGGCTGACCCCGCATTAACCCCTGCCGCCGACGCCCCGATCGGCATCTTCGATTCGGGGATAGGCGGCCTGTCGGTACTGCGCCATGTGCATGCGCTGCTGCCCGGCGAAGAGCTGCTGTATTTTGCCGATTCCGGTTTCGCTCCCTATGGCGAAAAGCCGGAGGCTGTGATTGTCGAGCGTGCGCTGGCGATCGCGGCTTTCCTGCTGAAGCTGCGTATCAAGGCGATCGTGGTGGCCTGCAACACCGCCACCGCCGCTGCCATCGCCGCACTCCGGGCCCAGTATCCGCAGCTGCAGGTGGTTGGCGTCGAGCCAGGCCTCAAACCAGCCGCGGCGCTGACCCGCAGCGGCAAAGTCGGCGTGTTGGCCACTGCGGGCACGCTGGCCAGCGACAAATTCCTCAAGTTGCGCCAGCAGGTGGCCGAGCAGGCGCAGGTGGAGTTCCTGCTCCAGGCCTGCAACGGGCTGGCCGACCAGATCGAGAAAGGTGAAACCGCGTCGCCCGAGACCGCAAGGCTGGTGCAGCGCTATGTCGCGCCGCTGGTTGCACAACAGGCAGATACGCTGGTGCTGGGCTGCACCCACTACCCGTTCGTCGAGGCGCTGGTGCGCGAAGCTGCCGGCCCCGGTGTCATGCTGGTCGACACCGGCGAGGCAGTCGCCCGCCAGCTCGAGCGCCTGCTGCGCCAGCAGGGTCTGCTGCGCACGGAGAGCAGCGGCGGCATTTCCGCCTACACCAGCGGCAGCCGCAGCGCGCTCGCCACCACTTTCCGGCGCCTGCTGGACCTCGAGCCGACAGTGGAAGCAGTGGCCGCCGCGGTCGCGACCGCATAATTTGCATCAAACGCTGGTCATTGCAGGAAATTTTTGTATAATGGCGGGCTTGTTTCAGTGGTGGCCGTAGCTCAGTTGGTAGAGTCCCAGATTGTGATTCTGGTCGTCGTGGGTTCGAGTCCCATCGGCCACCCCACTTCCAAGCACCCTTCTTAAGTCGTTGATCTGAAAGCAGAAAGCGACTGCCCCGAGTATCTCATGGGTACAGCAAACGGGTACAGTTTGGGTACGAAAATCTCAGCGCTACCCCGTGTGTAAGCGTTCATCGTAGTTCCCCCCGTACCCCCGCCCTCGACCAAGCCAACAGCCTTCAGCTATCGTCGTCCACGTACTTCCACGTGAAGCCGCCTGCTGAACGCCTGCTCCCCCTGCAAACACCAGTGATGTGACTTGAGGAGATGCCGCACGCTTTCGCAGCCTCGGCAAGACTGCCGAAGAGATGCCCATCTTCGACTCGTAGTACCTTGCGTCGCCTGTAGGCCTTGTCAGGAAGCTCCGGAATCCCTGAAAGCTCAGCAAAGTCCTCTGCCCAGACCCACCGATATCCTCCTGCCACACGGCGCTTGCCTGCTAGAGCGGCACTCAAATTTCCACCGCTTGTTCTTGCCCAAAGCGCCGCATCAGATGCAGATGGAAACCAATCTCCGGTGTCAAGGCAGATCACTGGCTTAGCTTTTGTAAAAACACCCACTGGACGAGACACGTCCCGCTTCGTGAAATCCGGCTCGACGAAACTATTAGCTGCTGATCGATAGTCGAACGACCGACGCTCAACTTCGTTCAATCGCTGTTTTATCAAGCTCATGATCGGGGCTTGTGCTTTGAATAAATAGCACTCTGTATCCCCGCCCCATCGTCTTCCAATTCGCATTCCCGCGAAAAGAATCCTTTTGTCGGAGTATTCGGTAAATGACCTGTGAATCTCATTCTCAATCAACAGAGCGTCGCGCTCCGGCAGCTTGGCGGAGAAATAAATTGTCTTGAGATTAATCCCGTACCGGTCGGTCAAGGGCCTGGTACTCACCCCAACCTTTAATGACCTGACTCCGTAAACTTCAACCTCCATAACCCCGATCCAAGTCGGCCGCCCCTCTTCACCAGTATCGAGCAATCTACGAAGTCTTTGCGCCGCATATCCAACATTCTCATCGCCGCATTTCGGGCAAAAGTATCCGTTACCATTGGCAGAGCGTGTCAAATAACCGACCAATACAGGTTTATCCCCGTGGATATCACATTGGATGGTCACCATAGCTGGCTTGTTCGGGCTGTGTGTTACACCTACCACTGTGACATGAGACGGAAGAACATCCGCGAACTTTTCTTTGATATCGTCTAACGTCAACCTGACCTTCGCGGCGACACTTTCCCGAGCACATTGACCACAACCCCATGCCTTTTTGTTCACCAGCGTGTCAGGCGTGATCATGTTCACTTCACCGTGCGCCATGCAGCGCACCTTAATTGGAATGCCCATCCCTTGGTAGTCTGATAGGAGTTCTAGCCGCCCTTTCAGATTGGACTCAAAGTACGACATAAAGCTGAAAAGCCCTTTTGCTTTACCAGCGGTGGACCGATGCGCTGATTCGCACTCTGGACATCCTCCTCCGCGATATCGGAGATGATCGAAACCAGAAACATTGAAGGTCGCATTGTGGAGCCTGCAATGGACCAGCAGGGATGATTTCTGGTTGATAAAGCTACTTCTGGATGGTTCATAGTCGAACCGATCAGCATGAACTGATCTGGCCGCAGACACCCATGCATCAAAATTCTTAAGTCGCCGCTTCTCCGTGGCTTCTGGTGAGTAACGTGGCATCTATCTGGAAGAGCTTAAAGTTTTTCAGAGCACGACTTGTTTTCGTCTTGTGCTCTGGGCGCAATATCAACGGACTCTGACTTCCGTTCATTTAAGATGGCACGGAGAACCATAATAAGCGCTCCCTTCACACTGCTAAGATCACAGAACAATTGATCTTATGAAAGACCCTTACCGCCTTCATCTATTACGAGCCAGATATGGCTGTACCCAAGAGCGATTTCCATTGCCTCAGCATATTCTAGCCTCAGGCTTTTTATTTTCCTGCTAATCAATTGGTCAAGAACCCAATCCGTTGGATCTGACAGTTCAGCCATTTTTGTCTGGGTTACCGAAGGGTTTTCTTTAAACCCTGCTTCCAGTCTTGATGCGAGGCGACTCAGGATATTTATCGTTTTCTTGAAGCTATGCAAAACGCTTCTGACAGTCATCCTTCTGTTAACTGACCAGAGTCCATAAGCAGGCGCCTTTTTAATTGCTTGTGTACTAGCCGATGACAATTAGCACACAAGCATTGCAGGTCTTCTAGTCGTGTTGTGTGACCTTCTCGCATATCTTTTACCTGCGTAGCCCTGTGATGAACTTCGATACAAGCTTCTGCGTCTTCTGTCTTGTAGTACGCGACCGGATCAAGCTTGCATCTTTCGCAAAATAGCTTGCCCTCCAAGCGCTTGAATAAGGCCTTCTTTGCGGCGGAAAGTCCTCTTCCACGCTCTTTCTTGACATGGGAAACGAGTTTGGGCTGTCCTTCAGTCCACTCCTCATCAACCGGAGGAGATGATTTTTCCGAGATTAGCCCGAGGTCACCCTTGGGAACGATGGCGTAACCTGCATTGCGAAGAAGTCGGTAGCACGGTCCCCCGTCTCCTGCGGAAAAATGCTCAGGCAATACATCGAAGCCGAGGGCTTCAGTCGCCGCCAAACCAAACACTGCTTTCGGCGGAAGTCTGCTTCCGTCATCGGCGATCAGATCGTATTCGGACGAAGGTCCGTAACGATTGTCCTTGTATCCTTTCATGAACTTTTGCACTGCGCTCCAAACATGGTCGGCTGAAACACTGTTTAACAGTTCCGCTGGAAGCCTTTTATTTCTCTTCGCATCATCATGGTTCTCCGAAGCTCCGATGACTCGTGCCAAGTCGGGAACGGCTAGCCTTGTCAGAAGCCTGATTCGAATTCTCTTGGTCCTGTTTCCTCCGCCCTTCCCAACACCGCTTACGTGCCCGATCTTTGCCATTCTGGAGGTCATGCGCGAATACATTTGCTCTGGAGTCGCATCGCGATCCTCCGGCAAGAAAATTCGCCGTGCTTTAAATGGCAAATCCTGAACGTGCGAGCTATCCACCCATGCTGCTCTTACATTGATACCTTCAGCGTTCAGTCGCTCGAGGACTAGCCTGAGCGCCGCAGCATAATCTGAGTTACGCGCCCCTTTTCCCTTCGCCCCTCCGCGACTGTGAAGAATGATTGTCGACTCAAGTAAATCGAAGTCAGCGTCCAGTGGTATCTCTTCGTCTGTTGAAATCGTGTAAGTCATCGTTAGCTGACAATTCAAGTGAAGAACCGGCGATACGTTCGAGTGGTTCGACGCTACTGTGCCGTTATTTTCATCATTATTCACATGATTCATCCACACGTGGCTGATCGCGACCTTGATTAAATTAGATGCCGTTGGAAATGGAACGATTTCCAACAGGCGACAAGTCCTATCACTGCAGGTGTTAGAAACCTAGGGGTTGACATATTCCAACACCTTGGAGAAACTGACAGGGATTTCCAACATCCCTGAAGGATTCTGTTATGCCCCCAATGCAGTCAGCAGTGTTCGGCTATGGTCGTGTGTCGACCAATGACCAAAGTACGGAGAACCAGCGATTGGAGCTCGCGGAAGCTGGGTACGCGATAGCGCCGAAGTTCTGGTTCGCCGATCAGGGCATCAGCGGCAAAACCCCCGCGCTGGAGCGACCGCAGTTCCGCAAGCTGCTCGAGCGGATCCGCGAGGGCGAGACACTGGTCGTATCCAAGCTCGACCGGCTCGGCAGGGATTCCATCGATGTCGAGTCCACCCTGCGGCTCCTTGAGGAGCGGCTCGTGTCGGTGATGGTTCTCCAGCTCGGCAATACGGACCTGACGTCGACGGCAGGTAAGCTGATCCGCAAGGTCCTCGCGGCGGTCGCTGACATGGAGCGGGATCTGCTGATCGAAAGAACTCAGGCGGGACTGGCGCGAGCCCGTGAGCAGGGGAAGGTACTGGGTCGACGTCCGAAGACCACCCCGGAGGACCGCGAGACGATCCGCAAGGGCCTCAGCGAAGGCGAGTCAGTGTCTGAGATGGCTCGCCGCTACGGGATCAGCCGTGCGACCGTGATTAGCATCCGCGAGATGGCTGCGGAAGCCTGAGGGGCGACCTTGCAGGATTTACATTGCAATCGACGGTAGATGCTCAGCAAATGAGTGGATGGACATTATCGGATCAGCTAAACGATTAAGGACCTTTAAGGCGTTCGCCTGACCGGTCGGTGTTCAAGTCAGAAGCCTCTGGCCCCTTGCGGACCAGGGGCTTTTTTCGTTTTGCCGACAGCGTAGTCCTTGCAGATCCATCAGTCCTTTTCACTTAAGAGTCTGTCAGGAGTTTTGTGTTTAAGGCATAACATGTCCTATCCCAAGGAGCAT